>Ga0335072_10001025_pt1 | contig 48010 bp, 45 predicted proteins | sample Lox_Sample_21_FD_206725 | JGI IMG/M metagenome (GOLD analysis project Ga0335072, IMG submission 206725) | Soil microbial communities from Loxahatchee National Wildlife Refuge, Florida, United States - Lox_Sample_2.1 | ecosystem: Environmental > Terrestrial > Soil > Wetlands | place: USA...
AGATTTACCTAGCAGAAGATTTTGGGATGGCTGTACAGCCGCAGGGGGAACGCAAGTGAAAATACACAAAGCACACAAGGTCGGAGTTAAGCAGACATTACTCCAGTAGTTGCGGAAGGCCAACCGCAGGAGCAAGGGCAACTACAACAATAAGGGGAAGAAAGAGAGTGCTGCCGATGAGGCTGCCGAGGCCGCGGGCAAGGAGTTACACGCACAGTACTAGGTTCTACGTTGTCTACAATAGGGAGCGCCCTTGAGATTGCAATAATATTCACCCAAAAAGTGGTTCGAGTTAGGTATGTCAATTAGCAGGTCCCGATATCTATCTAATCTATCCACTCTCTAGATCTAGCTTAATAGCTCGCTCATATCACTCTACGAGCTGCTGCCAGACAGAGTAAGCAAGAGGGAGGCCATTTCAGGAACTTCGAGCGAGGAGCATGTGGGCCGCGAGGTCTGCTCACCAGTTGACTCACCTTTGGCTCGCCTCCGCTCACCTTGCACTCACCCGCACTCAGGGTGGGTGCTCGTAAAAAGTGGCATCGAAGGGGTGGAGTGAACAACAACCAGGGGTCGTGAATAGCTGAAAGCGAAGTGCAAAATAGTCAAGACTGCGATGAGCTAATCTAATCAAACGTGGCGATGTCCCGGGCTGGGTTCCGGACGAAGCCCTGTAAAGACGCCCTAAACGCTCTCGCTCAATTCAGTAGGCCGACCGTGAAACCCAATATCAAAATTGCCTGCAACATATATCCCTTCTGCATAGCTGCTCACCGCTCAAGCCTATCAGACTTTATGGCGATTGCTGATCCAACAATTACGGCACTTCTGCCTGCCCCTTCGCTAATGCCCTGCACCACACCTTCGGCTATCCAGGTTACTCCTCCAAACAACGCTGCTCCGACTCTTCCTTTGCCAAATCGCACAAGGGCCTCCCCCATATCCAACCCTCGCTCACCCACTGACTCTATCGCTTGGCCGCTACTCGCGAATAGCTTCTGGAGAAGGTGATGCTCACGTTCGTACTGAAGAAAGCGATCCGATAGGCCCATCAATATTGGCAATAGGAAAGACAGAAATATGGCGAATTGAAGCATGACAAAAGTGATGCTGCGGCTTAGCACGTTCCCTCTACCTCGCCCTGGTGAGGGTGATTTCCAGTCTGCTTGCAGCTCGTCCGGAAGAGCATTCTGCAGTTGCCTGACCTCGACTGGTTCTAGGTCGTCTGGAAGCGCTCGCAGCAGGTAGACTAAGCCATGAATATGCTGGCTTCTAATGGCCGAGGAATTGATCATTTCTCCATTCCGAGAGGCTTGCGAATAAGCACGATTGACGAGCATGAGTCCGGTTTCCGCCGTGAACCAGTCGATACCGCTTGATGCCTCGGTCCGCGTCAAAGCTCGGGCACTTCCCACGCCTTCGGAATCTGAAGCAAACGCTATTGCACCCTCACTCACAGGTCTTGATTGACGAGTCCTTGTAATTTGTAGAGGTTGTGACCCATCTCTTATAGTCAATGGAGCGACTATAGCATCCGCGTTCGCCAATGCTTGCACATTCGGAGCCGAGTACGAGCGTCGCAACAGTGGTAGGCCGGAGATTCGAGATTTTACCGCACGGTGAAGGTAGAAGAACAAGGATGGGTATCTAGGAGCGGACTGTTGACAGTTAGGCGCTGGAGAGGAGGTCGTGGATTGTCCCCCGTCAGCCATGACTTGACACAAATAGCATATGGAAGAGGCAGCGGAGTGTAGAAGCATCTGGGGAGCGAGCGTTGTGAACACAGCTGGTGGTAGTGCGGACGTCGTTGCTGACTGCAAGCGGTCGTCGAGAAGGACTGTGGTTAACTCATTCAATGAAATGTAAGATGCAGCTTTAAGGGAAAGAAATGATGTTAGTGGCGGGGAAGTGTGAAAAACCTTATGGACTGCATGGACAATTATGGATGCGCGGACACGCGTAATTGTTGAGAATCTTCAAAGCAGTGCAATTTTGGGACCTTTTCACATGCCGAGCCATTCCGACTTGGTTGGGAGGAGCAAGGGCTTTCCTGTGTGACTCCATCCTAGTTCTTGTTGACGACGGGCTTGTTTTGACTTTACTGTCATCCTTGCCATATGTGCGGAGCCTAGGTTATAAAGCAGTAAGCAGCAGATACAGTATGGAGAGACGTTGAGGTAGAAGAATGTTGGAACATGTGAAAGTGGAGAGCATTGACTACGTACCGAGTTGCAAATGACGCCCACCGGCGCGGTCAATCAAATTCTCCGCCCAGGTCCATTTCTCTTCTCTTTTCTTGTTCAGGTCATGGTTGCCAGCTCGCTGTAAGCCTTCAGAGATGCAAGATGTTTACCCACTATCCCAGAAGTGCCACTTGAAATTTCTGGCGCTGGGAAAGTCACTCATGACAACGGCAGGGCGTTCCTTTTTTGTGAACCGCCTAGTCCTTTGCAGCACATTGCTGCCCAATTGGACACCTTACACGCAAATCATTTGAAGGGCGTCATCAAAGAACTACGATTTGGCAGTACAAAAGCCCCAAGAGCAGATCTCATTGGCGTGATCCATTGAATTAGGTCTTTTAGGCATTATAGCTAAGGATACCTGTAATGACACGAGCGCCTGTGCATTACGCCCTCCCATTGAGTTTCGAGTACAAATCCTGTTCGCGCCCTCCCTGTGTCTTTGTGCATCCCCATATATCCTCCTTGGCACTCTGGTATTTCTTCTCTTTTCTTCTCTCTCTCTTTTATTGCTGGAACCCCGCCATATATCCCGAAAGTTGATGCAAGTCGTGCTCGCTCATCAAATTTCCATCCATTGTTTGATTCTGTTGCATGTCGAAGGAGTCGAATGCTGGCATCAGCTGGTCCTGCAACATCTGTCCCTCCAATTCAAGTGCCAACAATGGGTCGGAAACCTCCATCTCCACGTCGTCCATCAAGCCGAGGTCTAGGTTGTCAAAGTCTAGCTGATCAAATTCGAAGTCCATGACGGGATTGGGCGCGTGAGCGGTTTCCGCCGGGATAGTAACAAGATCAGATGTTAAGGTTCCGCTGGCTACACGAGCCGAGCGAGACAACTTTGCCCGTTCCTTCAGGCCACCTCTCACGGCATATGGCGGCAACATCGGCACTTCCTCCAGCTTCGGTGGCTCAGCCACAGGCTGCGTTGCGATGCCATGCTGTTGTCTGAGGCATTCAAGCCATTGCGGATTATCAGCAGCGGTCTGATTCCATTGATCTTCATCGTTGTATATGATCATGCGGCCTTTGTCTTGCAACTGTTTATCTGTTGGAATGATTCCAAGTTGCTTTTGCTGCACGATGTACGCAGAGAGCCCCTGTTCCAGCCTTCGCCAACAGTTGCTATCGCAGTCTATCTGATACTCATCCGACACGGGTGCTGACGTACCAAAGGTAAGGTTTGATTCATCTGCACTGGCAGGAGTGTCGTTCTGCCTAGCCACAAACGGATCCATGCTCGCTCGTTCCTGGCCGATCAGATACGGTGGTATGGCATTCTCAACCAGTCTCTCGACAAATGGCTCAAAGCCCCATCCACCGCTCCACTCACGCATATCAGAGCCGTTTCGGAAATGCGCAGCCAAGTGGTCAGCTCGTTGCTGCCACGTCATGAAAATTTGAGGACAAAATCCACATCTGGACTTGATCTCGCTTGTGGTGCTCTTCCACGCTTCCATAGAGGGATCGAATTTCATGCCGTGGGATAATTTCAGGTGCTGCCGAAGATGATCTTTGCGGTAGAAGGTCCGCTCTTGCAACGTCTTTTCATGGCAGGCTAGGAAATTGTGGGTCTCGAGATGCTCTTGTGTGGCATCAGTGCTCCCACAGAACACGCAGTGCGGAACACCGTTTATTTCCACCAAACCGCCATTCGGACAACAAGTCCAGCGTTCAAGTGCCAAATGTAATGACTTTTCGTGCCTTTGCCAATCATATTTCGCTGGGAAGGTGTCTGTGCAGAATGTACATTGGAAGATGCGAGCGCCTCTTGATTTGGCAGCTTGTGCAGAGAGTCGCTGAACTACAGGCGCACGTCGACGACGGCGGCGATCTTTGTCGCCCAGCGAGGAAGCCAAAGAGCCTCGTGAGCGATGAGACCTCCCAGATGCCAAGGAGAAATCGCTAGTGCTCGAGCGACCTGTCTCTAAACTGCTTACTGAAGGGGCTTGAAACATCGAAAAGCATGAGTCATCATTGCTCGAGCTTTTTTGAGAGCTCTTGCGAGACCCTTGCACACTCGAGTGAGATGAGTTGCGTCCGGGGACGAGAGGTGCAGCAGCAACAGCGCGGGCGATAGCAGTGGCAGAAGCCGCCTCATGTTCGGGTGGGGAAGCCTTCCAGCGCTCAAGGGGATTCAGGTCCTGCAAATCCACTTTCCCGGAGCTGCTTTTCTGAGGAATATCGATAGCTCCGAGGATGGGTGATGATGGCGCGGAGGTAGGCCTGATTTTACCTCTGCGACGGGCATTGGCAAGCCAATTGGAGATCTGACTTCTCTTTAGGCCGGTGAGCTGCTTCAGCTCATCTTTCTCACGCTCTGTCGGATAGGGGTGGTCATAATGCTCAGCAAGCCAGCCTTTCAGGATCTTCACAGAATCTCTGCCGAACCTGGCACCATTCTTCCGAGGCCGCGAGTCGTCATAAGACTTGAGGGCTCGTCTGCCTTGGATAGAGCCCTGACAAACCATAGCATCTTCGGAAATCCCCGGAAATGTATTCATGAACCCCTCGGGCTGCTTCTGATGAGTAAAGGAGCATTCCCTATACAAACTAATACAGCTTCTCAAAGAGTCAGCGAGTGCGCAAAGGCGTTGAGTGGACTATCTCCTCACCAGGTGCAACCATAAACCAACTTTCCTCGTTGGGACACGAAGCAGTCCAGGCCCATTTTTCGGCACACATCACAGGGTTCCTTGGCACGGAACATTGGATAACCATCTTGATCCGGGGGATATGGGACGATCTCGACATCACGAGTGTCGAGGGTCCTTTTGGGAACAGGTGCAGTGACAGCAGGCTCATCGATGGGTAGCCCTGACGACTTATCGAAGAACAAGGCTTCGAAACACGATTGGTCATCACCTTCGTTCGCTTCAGGACACGTGGAAGATATTTCGTCAAAGTCGGACAACACGTTCAGATGAGATGCGTCTTCAAAGTTAAAGTACTCCATCTTGACGGATGGAAGAGTGCAGAGCAGTCCTCGCTGTCAGTAAGAGAAAGTCAACCTTATGGTCAAGACTTCTCTGGACCTCTATTGCATTGGAAAGGAAGAGATGGGTGGCAAAAGCACAGATGTTCTAGCATTATCAGACTGACAAGGTAAGCATTACCGGTCGATGACTCCTACGGACATCTTCGGTGTGGGATTGGATGTTGCGGGACATCTTGGCATGATGCGGGTGGTACGCCCTTCAAACGACAACACCTTGCCCAACAGGGCAAGCTGATGCATGGGATTACAAAGCCCCACTTTGCGGCGATGTCCACGCTGGAAAGAATATGTTCTAGGGTGAGACGCAAAAGCCTCGATGAGAAGATTCCAGAACCCCGACAATAATGCCGCTACTTATACAAGCCAATCACTTTGCTCTCCTCGATTGTGTCGAATGAGCGAACGACTCTTTGAGACTGGTGGCTTGCAGGCATCCATAAATCTCATTTTTTGCATTTGGGAGTGGCCGCGTACGTACGAATGCGAAAATCGCTCACTGAATGGGCTTCACCTCATAGGTTGACTGAGGTGTACCCCCAATGCAGAAGGCACCTCAGACTTTCACAACCCGGCGGTGTTTGTTAATGACGTCATGATCCATGTGGGTGGCTCGTGTGATCAGTCGACCGCGAGCTGCGTGATCGGGAAGAGAAGGCACTAAGCTGATCGCTTGTATTTTGCAATTGCCCTCGTATGACCGTAAGCCGTAATCCAATGCCAATTCAGATCCTCGCGGTCTACCAGGGACTGCATTTGGCTGCCTGTTGGGGTCGGAAATGGCGGAGTTGATAAGGCGCATCTTTTTCCCAGGGAACGGTTGGGGCGTCCGATCAAACTCCGACGCTCTACAGCGGCTATCGGCGCTCCTTTCTCTTGAAGATTACAAAACACTGCCCCTCGAATTTTAGACCTGCCTCGAGGGTCCAGTTACTTCATCAAAATAGGAGAATGGCTCGTACTAAGTCAGCCAGGTGAGGCAGGTCTTCCTCATTTTTGTTAAGAGAATCGGTTCTAAAAATACGACATCTGTTCATACCGAATATCATGATTTTGCACCAGAATTAACACAAATTTTGATGATGCCATTGAGATCTACATGTCTAGATAGAGAGAATGCAGACCTGCGAAATTATATGATCTCGGTAACCGACTCATGTACAAAGATTTCCAAGTTGAGAGGCGGGGTTGAATTTAGCCCACGAATTTGCCAAAAAAAATTCCACTGGAACAGTAACAATTTCCGATCCGGGGAGTCGAACCCCGCGCACGTCGGGTGCTCGAAAGAGTGAGAGCGACGTATGTTCTGAGTTGAAGATTAGACAAGACGATTGAAAGGGGTGTGGCTGGTTACTAACACCGATACACCCTGCGAAAGATTAGAGAAATTCTGTGGTTGGATATAGTGTGGACTCACAGGTCGGAGATGCGGAATTGGCGATTTTTCGTCCCTAAATAATTTATGAACTACTAAGATTTTCAAAATGCAAGCACTAGCCATCCAAATCGCAAACTCACGATTACTCATCATTTGGCTAAATAGTTCTTCGTACGCTCTTCACGCAACAAATCCTTCAATCCTTTATTGTTGCTGAGCTATCTCATCTTGGTGACTGGCCAACATTCCTGAGGTGATCTTGGACGCGCACGTATATTTTCGGCAAGTAATGCTAATTCTGCAACTTCGCAGTCGTGACACATCATGCCATGTTTGACATGGTGCGCGGAACACCCTCATGGTCTCAAAAACCTTTAAGGGCGCCCACCTGATACCGCGTATTAGCCTCAGGCTCCTCCTGGGAAAGCTTGATCTCTCTCCAGCCAAAGCCTTGAAGGTCTGGCAGCCCAGGATGAGCTCCAACCTTGATGTTGTGCTCTTTACACCTTTTCACAGTCTCCACCGTAACGGGTGGATCCCTCCGCGTTCTCAGTCACCCAGCATGGATTCCGCATGACACATTAGAATGATCAATCATAGGGAAGCTGCTTTGTTCCATCAATCATTATCGAAGGGTGTCCTTCCAAGGGCGGCATCCCAGATCGAAGTTCAGGTCTTCGGCAACAGCCAGGACAAAGCTATCCGCTTCGGCGAAAGAGAGTGTTCGATACAAAGACGTCATCAGAAAGTGATGGAGGAGTGCCTAAGTCCATTCGTGACGAAGCACCCAAAGCTGCGTGAGAAACCAGGCGCAGCAGCTGTGAGGCTCGCCGAGTTGATCAAGTACGGCTCCGCTGGGACCATTGAGTGTCTGGTCGATGATGAGACCGCCAACTTTTTCTTCCTCGAAATGAACGCTAGATTGCAAGTCGAGCATGGCATTACAGAGATGTGCTACAAGGCTGATCTTGTCGAATTAACGCTCAAAGCAAGCCGACACACAATTGCAAGGGAAAGGTGGCCTAGGCAAATTCTGTCTAGGAAGTCTTCAACCAAAGAAGCCAGAAGGTGCAACTATCGAAGCTCGAGTGTGTTGAGAATCCCGCAAAAGACTACGCACCGTCTCCAGGTACTCTGCAGAATGTTCAATGGAATGACCTTAAAGGCTCGAGGATTGGCACCTGGGTCCGCACCGGCAGCAAGGCCACATCCAACTACGACCCTCTGCCTGCGAAAGTCATGTTCCATGGCGCGACTTGAGAAGGTGCCATCAAAGGCATCACAGAGATTCTGGTGCGCTCACACATCTGTGGTCCTCTTCCAAACCTTGAGTTCCTGGCAATCATTCTCCGAGGATTTTCGCATTCTGGTCCGATGGATCCACTCGCCTTCCGAATCGCTAACTTCCTCGTTGGCAATACTGCGGGCACGGAAGGACTGGAGATTACACTCGGTGAAGGTGATTTAAAATTCTTGGGAGCTGCGATGTGGCACGGTGCGGGGTGCCGATGGAAGCAAAGCTGGACGGGAAGCCTTTCTCGATGTGGACCCGTGTAAGGATCAACCCGGGCCAAAGGCTGACGATAGGCAAGACGACTGCCGGAGGCTGCAGATCATACCTCGCCGTCTATGGAGGTTTCTCAGGTGTTGCAGAATGGTTTGGCTCGAAATCAACTGGGCCCATGACGGCCGTGGATGCCAAGGAAGAGCTCTAGCTTCTGGAGACTTTTGGGAAGCACAAGCAAAGCTGGACAAGGACAAGGAGATGTGGAGAAGTGGGCCAAGGAGAAGGAAGCGGGTAAGATATCGATGGATGCAGTGGAAGAGCTCTCGAACGGTAAGCACACCATTTTTGTTCAGTCTTGATTGCATTACTGACTTCAACAAGATCCCCCACCCCACACCAATCGAAGCTCCTCTCAACACCAATGTGTGGAAGGCCGATGTCAAGGAGGGCGACAAGATCAAGAAGGAAAAATCGTGACAATCCTGGAGGCGATGAAGCTGGAGATATCCGTTAGATCTGAAGATTGACCTGGTGGGTGGTGAAAAGGGCTAGGTCAGGCCAAATGACGTGGTGCAGGCTGGCAATCCGTTGGTGCTGCAGCAAAGATCGAAATGAATGATAAGGGTGCTGGACCCCACATACTTCCCATCTGTGGCCGTGTGAACTGCTAATACGGCCGCAACAGCATTGAAGTATGAAAGCCATCAAAGCTTGGTTCTCTGCTCTTGATTTTCAAGTGGACAATCAACGCACGCTGGGTGAATCTACATGGGTGGCTCGGGACCAAGGTAGCCCATTTTGAAAGCTTTGGATGTCAGCAATGGCTGTAGAGCTAGGTAGGACGATTGAACTCACCTCCAGGCATAATAGCGGCAGCATACATGACTTGGGTAATTGGCCTAAGATCACCAGGCGTTTGTGACATATGCTTCTCCCAGGAGTCAACAATCTCCGCTGCCCACTCTTGCAAACGGTCATCACCGCCAGAGCATCCTATGCCCAGACAGGTTCCAAACTCGCGGAAGGCAAGCCGATACCGCATACTGCGTTGCAAGTAGGCGTCTTTCTCGAACAAAGTCCCTGTTTCAAAGGTTAGTGGGTCCTGGTAGCCGAAAAGCCCAATGTCATACGCAGCTGTTCAGTGCATCGATCGGCTAGCTTAGCCGCCCATGCTTCTTGCTTTGCGAGCCAGTGCGCAGTCCATAGGCTCATGCCAAGGTCTAGGGTGTCTTTGGACACGAAGTGCTCTCCTTTTCGATCCATTACCCGCTTGTAGTCAGAAATCTCATCCGCAAGGACAGATTTATCTTCGGAGTACGCCTGCATCTTTCGGAAAATCACATAGCCGTCAACTATCGCAAAGTGATTCAGCCTTATTTGGTTACATGGGTAGCAATCATCTTACTTGGATCAAGATTTCCCTCGCTGGCAACAAGAGGTCTAGACATGTCCATAGATATCTTCCATACCTAGAAGGCTCACAGCCCGTGTAATCAGCAACATGACTTAGGCCATAACAGCCGAACGATGAGGAACGGAGAAGGCGTTCTTAAGGACGTAGGCGTGGAGGTGCATGTATCCCTATGATTTTCCGCGAAATTTTATAGGATGATTTGCAAAAATCCAAAACCTCAACGCAGATTATAAGGGATACCAACCATGCGTGGGTGCGAAGACGACCGGTCCAAGAAAAAATGAGGGTGAATCGCTTTCGCCAAAGATATTGCTTGCGCATTGTAAGAAGGATCATTCGCGGCCATGCTCAGGCGGTTCAAGGCGAACATCCACAAGGTCAAATAATGGTGATACTGGCCATCGCAATCTGACCCAGCGACGTCCTCCTTGCCGATGCGGAGACCACCTCCTAAAGGATTCTCATCTGTGGCCCCTGGTAGTCGCGACTTGCCGTCGCGAGTGCGACCTTGAATATCATGCACTTTCTGAACAAGGCTTTTAGCAAGTGACAGATAAGTGTCGTTGCCAGTCTCTTTATAGAGCGTGAGGAAGTTGACCACTCCGAAAGCATCAGTCCAAAGATATCTACCCTTGAAACCGCCCGCCTTCGGTGGTGGCTCCCAAGTCGATGAATCGCCTGATGGTAGTGGTCCGTAGACTCCTGACATAGCTTCCAGAAAACGCGCTAGCGGTGGAGATGACATCCTTGCAGAGCAAGGAAGCCTCTGTGCAACTTGGAATGCGTAATTGTGAGTTTTGAGTGGTCCAAGAAAACGCATTACCTATGCGTTATTTGTGGTAAGGCTGCTATTGTGATGGGGTGCTCGTCCCCAGATCAAATTCGCGTGCATGAGATCATAAGTCGTACCTCTCTCCGTATGTACAATCCGGCGAAAAGGGCGCCGATACCAGTTCCAGTTAAAGCGCCGAGAACCGACCGCTCGCCGCTTTTATTTAACGGAATTCGCCGTCTAGTACTTCCGCGCGTCTTGGCATAGGGCTTGGCGGTGCGGCCTTGGCACTTGGCGCACAACAGGGGGTTGTCTTTTGCACGATTTTTTGTCCTAGTTAAATGACACCTCTACGATTCGCTCTAGACTGGCCTCTTAACACCGCCCATGACCTAGCTTTTTTAAGGAGCCTTGACAAATTCACCAATCTCCGGCCTCTCGATTCCATCTGCACTGCATCCCCCACACGTCTCAATCAACGTTGCAACATCTTCATCATGGCCTCTACCCGGTTAACACCAGCAGAGAGGAGATGCTGCACTTTTCTCTCTGAACTCTTCCTCGACATCAGGGTGGGTCCGCATGATCACTTCCTGATCGCAAGGGCTCTCCGAAGGCTGGACCTACCTATTGACACCATCGAACATATGCTCCGCTATGAGATCTTCCCGGTCCTGTGGACCAATTTACTGAACATTGCGGGCGAATGGTGTGGCTGAGACGAAGACTGGCTTGCTGGTGAAGTTGAAAAATGGCGAGAGAATCCAGGGAACTTGTTATATCGGGGATGGCTGTGGCTTTGGTGGCGCTATCATGAAGACTACATGATGGAACACTGGAACGAGATTAAGAAATGGTAGGTCTCCCTTGCTTCTATCTTCTCTTTAAAGCTTGATTCCAAACTGACCATGCTAGGCTCCTCTTCGATAAAGATGATAAAGTGTGGAGCGACAAAGATACGGAGAAGTAAAGCCTTTCAAGCCTCTACTGTATTACTTCTGATAGCTGAAATGAACCTAGGCGTCTTATGGAGATCGAAAATAAGATGATTGAGGCGGATTGGGCTGAAGTGCAGAAACGCAGGGAGGGCCGGTGGCCGTCGGAGGAGATCTTTGGCGGCACTATGGTGGCCATTAGCGGGTTCGCGCTTGCATACGTAACAGCGATGGCGTCGCAGTGGCTGGGGTCGCACTTTCCAGGTGGGCTCGCCGCCTACCTCATCCAGTCTCTTCGATGGCCTCTTAGAGCGGTTGTAAGATATCGTGGTATGAGGGAGGAAACGAGTGTGTAGCTTAGTTTAGGGGTTCGATGGGCAATCTCTGTGACGGGGCTCGTGCGGCCGGACAACCATGAGCATTGGGTGTACCAACTTGGGCGCCTCCCCTGGATGTTTACTCACCTTACTGACTAATCGTAAGCTTGGCTTACGGTTGGCCGAGAGTTTCACCGAGACACCAAGCAGTAACAGGTGGAATCCCGCTACAGAAGGTAAGGCAAGCTCATCAGTACGGTGGGCCAAAACCCAAAATTCGAAAATCAAGAAAATTCTGGCAAACAACAATTATCCACCACAACCAAACCAAGGGTGCTGTATACACCAGATAGCTCAAAGCTGCGCTGACCTCAGTTCTATAGGTTCCTTCTGTCAACATATTTCACACGCCCTTTTGCCCTTTCCACAGTGGTGCCAGTATTAGCGGCGATGGAGATCGGTTGCCTATGATATGCACGCCCATGGCATGTACGCCTATGAGATAAGTGCCTGTAAGAGGCACGCTTATACAAGATGCACGCCCATAACATACATACCTATGAGATGCATACCTGTAAGAGGCACGCCCATAAGAGATACACGCCAATGAGATGCCCGCCCACGGGATGCACGCCCATGGGATGCATGCCCGTAGGAATGCACGCCTATGAGATACACATCTGTGGGACACACGCCATGAGATGCACGCCCATGGGATGCACGCCCGTGGGATGCACGCCCATGGGATGCATGCTCGTAGGAATGCACGCCTATGAGATACATATCTGTGGGACACACGCCATGAGATGCACGCCCGTGGGATGCACGCCTATGAGATACACGTCTATGGGACACACGCATGAGATACACGCCCATGGGATGCACGCCCGTGGGATGCACGCCTATGAGATACACGTTATGGGACACACGCATAAGATGCACGCCCGTGGGATGCACGCCTATGAGATACACGTCTATGGGACACACGCCATGAGATGCACGCCCATGAGATACATGCCCATGAGAGGCACGCCTATAACAGATGCATGCTCATGACATGTACTCCCATGAGAGGCACAACCATGAGAAGCACGCTCTTGAGAGGCACTCCCTTGAGAGGCACTCCCTTGAGAGGCACGCCCATAAGAGGTATGATTATGGAATACACGCCTATGAGAGACATGTCCGCGAGAGAGGCACGTCCGTAGCATATGCGTCCCTTGAGTTGCACACTCTGTCAGATACATGCCTCTGTAATGCACTCCTGTGAGAGGTACTCCTATAAGAGATAAGGCCCCTGGGAGGAAAAACAGTTAGAACCCTTGCACAAGTTACTTGAGAACGGCGCAGGCGCCAACGAGGTTGGCAATAGCGAGGTCTAGCCTCCATAGCATAGATACAATTAATCAAGACCCTCATAGCCCATCTATATCCTCCCCTAGCATGACTATGTGACCCTGTAACCCGAATATATGTTGGGCTTTGTTGCAAATAGGCCGCGTCTCGGTGGCTATTCGCAGGCTCGTACATTCGTACATCCGTACACCTCAGCTAGACATGAACCAGCTGGAGAGAGACTCAGCTGGGCAGGAACCAGCTGGAAGGGCACAGCTGAACAGGGGACCGACCGTGTTGTGCGAGACAGGCACTTGACTGAAAGGGGTTTCTTATGTCTATAAGCATTTGCTCGTCCCTCAGATGGAGAGATAGGAATAAGTAGTGCTTCCACAACCAGTACACGCATACCTGTCTGCTGTGTGCAACAACTGAGGCCACAGCAGGCACCAGCAGGCTCCAGTAGAGCTGTGAGTAGCAACCGAAATGCGCCCTATTCGTAACACTATCGAGACAAGCTTTCGGCTAGATGGAGCCGCGTCAACCTGATTCCACACGCACATTCTTTCGAATATGCTGATGGTGTCGTGATTGAACCGAAAAGAAGCCAGATCTGCATTCGTACCTCATCTTCAGCGCCTCAAAAGATTATACGAGCTTATACAGGCTAAGTATGCCACTGCTTGATTTGGCAAACGAATTGCTACTGTATATCTCAGAGAATCTTGAGTTAGAAAGCGATATAAACGCTTTTACTCGAATAAATCACCATCTCTACAACCTTCTAAACCCCTATCTATATCGACACAACATAAAATGGTTTCGAGGTTCGGCGTTAGAATGGGCTGCAGCATATGGGCAAGAGGGAACGGCTCGAAAGATGTTAGGAGAAGGAGTTGATGCTGAAAGCATGACTGTGGACTGCGATATTCCACTACAACTGGCCGCAAAGAATGGACAGGAGACAGTCATGGAGCTCCTACTTGCGCAGGATGGCCTTGATCCGGACTCCAAATGCTGCTGCGGTCGGACACCGCTGTCATGGGCGGCAGAGATGGGGAACGAGGTGGTCAAGTTGCTACTTAGCAAGGATAACGTTGACCCCGACTCCATAGACTATCGCGAAAAGACGCCGCTTTCGTGGGCGGCACAGATTGGGAATGAGGTGATGGTCAAGTTGTTGCTGAGAAAGGACGTTGACCCGGACTCTAAAGACTGTCAGCGACGGACACCGCTGTCGTACGCGGCACGGGGAGGGCATGAGGCGGTGGTTAAGATGCTGCTTGCCAGGGACAGAGTCAACCCGAGCTCTAAATCTATCAATGGACGGACGCCACTGGCATACGCGGCAGAGGGAGGGCATGAGGTGGTGGTTAAGCTACTACTCGCGAAGGACGACGTCGACCCAGACTCCAAGGACGATGATGGATTGACGCCGCTGTCGTGGGCGGCATGGAGCGGAAATGAGGCATTGGTCAAGTTGTTGCTTGCCACCAAGAGAGTTGACCCAAACTCCCAGAACAACCGAGGTGAGACACCGCTGTCGTTGGCGGCAGAGAGAGGCTATGAGGTGGTGGTCAAGTTGCTGCTCAGCGAGGACGACGTCGACCCAGAGTCCAAGGACGAATGCGGACGAACGCCGCTGTCGCGCGCTGCAGGGGTGGGGAAGAAGACGGTAATAACGCCGCCGTTCGGGCAAAAGGGGGTCTATCCGGATCACTGGGACCACTACGGTCAGACGTCGCTATCGAGAGCCGCAGCGAATGTGTCGCGACCTACGAGTAAGGGATACGAGGCGGTGGTCGAGCTACTGCTCGTGAAGGACGGGGTCGATCCAGACTCTAAGGATAACAACGGGCAGACTCCGCTGTCATGGGCAGCTCGGAGCGGATATAGGGCGGTGGTCGAGCTACTGCTCATGAAGGACGGGGTCGATCCAGACTCTAAGGATAACAACGGGCAGACTCCGCTGTCATGGGCAGCTCGGAGCGGATATAGGGCGGTGGTCAAGATGCTACTAGCGAAGGACGGAGTCGACCCAGGCTCCATGGATAAATACGGACAGACACCACTATCGTGGGCAGCACAGAATGGACGTGAGGCGGTGGTAGAGCTGCTACTTCGCGAAGGACGGCGTTTACCTAGACTCCAAGGATGAAACATGGTTGAAACACGGTCGAACGCCACTTCACCCAGATTATTAGATTCTCCGCATATACCATCCAGGTGAAGGGGGGCGCCGAAACCAGATCCAGTGAAGCGCTGACCGCCGGCCTTTTTATTCAACAGAACTGGCCCGTTGCTTTTAGCCCATACATTCGTCTCAGCCCACGTCTTAGCCAATGTTTGCCAACGCACCTCCGGTCGCAGGTAACCGTCGACATCCACCACGCCACTGTGTCTGTTCCCACTTCGGCTCCTCTAACTGCCCCCCGGCGGACTAGCTTTGATAACGTCCGTGAAGTGTTACCGATTTCGCCGCGGCCTCGACCGTTCTAAAACATTAGCTCATAACTGTCTCGTCGACGATGTGCTAAGCAGTCTCCTCAGGTAAGGCTGCTTCGGCCGCAAGTCACTGATTCCCACCTACCATCACCTGCCTCTCTCCTCGCCGAAATACTGCAAAGCTGATGGGGCCATGGTATCGCAGCCGCCACCTCGCTAGGCAGTACGTGGGACATCCGGCGTCTGTGTGAAGATGTGGCGGGATTACGGGTGGAAGAGACTAATGAAGGTTGAAGGATAGGAAAGCGAGTGGGAAGGAGCGAGGGAGGGAAGGTCTTGAATGGTGGTGCTGGGATTATGGGCCTTGAAAGGTTTGTTGTTGTTAGTTACTCTCGACGGAGCCAGCTTTTCCTGAAAAGCTCAACGCTCCTACTGTCAGCAAGATTTCTCAAAGTATCCTCCCGGCCTTCCGATTGTTGCTCATTTGTGTAAGATGCGTTTGCTCGGAAGCTAGTTCATGTGTTTGCTCGGAATCTAGTTCCTGTGTCCATGCTCGGCCGTCTATCTCATAAGTTCTGGACAGATCCTGGCCAGAAAGTTCTTGTGTGTATCCTTGCTCCTGCGAATGTCTGGAGCTTACCTTCGCGGGATCTGAGCGGAAGCACCTTCCTTTCCGTCGCTTGGCGAATGTAACCCATCCAGCAAACGCTAGGAGTATAATGCCAGCGGCTACGCTGATGCCGATTCCAGCCTCGGCGCCTGTGCTCAGAAGCGAGGACTGATGGGTGTGGAGTGACGAGACGGCGGTGGAGGAGCTGGTGGTGGAGGACGTGCTTGTCATCACCGAGGAGGAGCTGGAAGTGGTAGTTACTAAAAATGGGAGCAGATTTGATAGAGCAGGAGCCAGGAAGGTCTCGTCAGTTGGGTCTGGACAAGCGACCGTTCCATTCTTGACTCCACAACAGCTCCAAAGGAAGGTTGAGGGATTGTACACAATATCTGGTTCCGCTTGGTCGGCTAGAATAAATTGTCAGCAATCGCAACCGATTTACTACAAACGAGGTCAGCGGGGGACTCACTGCATAATTAGGAACATGCACGGTCATGTAAGGATCTGTCTGTACAGCCTGCTACATAGTAGCCGCTTTGACCGTCACCGTAGGGCGCATGCATGTATTGACAGATGTTATTGGATAAACAGACATCACCACTAGCACAACAGGCACGACCGTACTCGAGGTAGTGTTACCGCAAGGGACGTTATTGTAGCTGGTTAAATTCAGTTCCACGGTGCTGTTAGCCAGGCGCCAGCAATCCATGGTGAAAGTTTCGAGAAAGTAAACGGCCCAAAGCCCGCGAAGAAATGGGACAAGGAGGTATAGAGGGTTAAGCCTCCCTAGAAACTTATTGGTCGGAAAGTCCCATGGTTGGTACCAGGGCCAAAGCAAACAGCGCCAGGCTCGGCGTTCGTTTCACCCCAGATTCTCCGTATTCTCAATCTGAGTGAAAAGGGCGTCGCGCGTCTGGCCGCTTTAACCCATTTTTAGGCTCTAGAGCACCAAGCGTCCAGAGAGCTGTGATTCTGGCCGGAGGACTTGCTTCGAAATTTCTATGGGGGGGGGGTAGCCTCAATGGCCGTCAAAACAGGCTCACCACAGGAACCGAGCAAGGAGCAAGAGGAAGACATCGCTCTCAGTCGGACTCCTACCACAGATGTTGATCAGGCTCATTACTCCTCCTTCTGGAGCGGACTCTTCCCAGACTACCTCTGGCCTCGAGTTGTCCATGCACCGCCCAAAGTTCACCTTTCCATCTCTACTTCAACCAGATCCTTCAGCCTGTCGTCTCCAGATCCACTAAAGGTTTCCTTAACGCTTACCCTCCAACCTCCTAGTCCGCCAATAACCTTATTCGTCAAGGGTACTATCTTTGAACGTAACCTATCTTACTACCCTGTTTACCGGGACTTCAATTTTGTCGATATTACCTCTGGAGAGGAATTTGAGCCTGGAGACATCTGCTTATACTTATACAATATCCCCGATCTCCGCCAGAACGAACTCTCTTACCGCAACTCTGATCTATTCATGACGCTTTACCCAAGCGTCCCCCACATCGTCGAACGACTGGTCAAGCCGTGCACTACGGATCACATTCCAATGAAATCGGGACATGAGTACAGAATCGATCCCTGTCCGTCAAGTAAAAGCACGTCAACATGGTGGGACTACGGAAGGAAATGGCATATCTTGAAGTGGACCAGTTGGCCATTCGGACGCCCGCAATACGCAAGCATATATTGGGGGGACAAAGGAAGAGACCGACCCGGTCCATTTGAGATCAAGTGTATTGAGACATGCTTGATCAAGGTCGTTGATTAAGTCTAGCCATAGTATGATCATTGCAAGAAATTCTCACAAGATGCATCGCCAAAGCGTTCTACCTTGATCCTTCATTGTCTTGTCATTATACTGTGAAGGGCTGGTCCGGAGGGGCAACAACATTAAGGGGTTAGCGAGTGCCGCGTGTGCAGGAAGCAGAAGAGAAAAGAATTCTTGAATTTTGGTTCCTGTTGAACCGTAGTAGCTATTTTGAGTCCACTCCCGTGAACTGCTGCGCCATTCTTGAGCGGGGCACGAACTGGACGTGCAACATTTCTCTCTTGGCCTGGTCGCAGCGCAATCTGAGCCTAGCCCCAACCACTCCCGTGACCAAACCCAGCCGCGGTGCAGATCGGTAATAGGACGACGTAGTGATGACACAGTGATGACACAGCCAGTCAACGTGCTAAACGCGGCCTTAGTCGATCACGGTGGAGACAAGAGGTGTGATGGATTGGTGGACGAAGCTTGAAGGGGAGAAGTCTCGAATCCGAGGCCGTCGCATGGCCAAGTTGCCGGCGACCTGCTGGAACGCCGGGCGCTTCACCAGCGTCATTGCCCAAGGGTCGACGCACGGGTCACACGGTGGAGGAAACAATGCTGCCGAGGCGTCGAGAGAATAAGAGCCAGTCGGTGGCGCTGCGGCATTTTCCCCACTGGCTGCGCCGTATCGGTTCTGTGGGAAAGGGGGGCAGTAAGTAGAGCTCAGGGCGGCCTGAAGCACGACCGGAGGGGACGGTGCAGGAAGGTGAAGAGTGAGGGAGAAAAGAAGGGAGGGAGAGAGTGTTGGAAAAGCGGCGGGGGACGAGTGCTTCTTTATACCTGGCGAAGGGCTGGCTGGAAGATGAGGGCAGCTCCGACACCATGCTGGACGCGGCCGGCGGTGAGGCTAAACCAGATGCCGTAATTCATGGGTACATTTCTACCCCCCTAAGGCTCTATGGCCCGCCTTCACAGACATTAGGCTTTAGGGTAAGGTCGATTAGGCACTCTTAACCAACCACTTAGACCCCAAAAACCCTGCACCACAGCTATGGTGTACCTGGAAGAATGAGCTCTGTATCTAAGACGCTGTGAACCTGCAGGATTACCTCCCCTTTAAAACCGGCAACAATACTAGCAACGGTAAGAGGAAAGGGAAGGCCCGAGCCTGTTTAACCTACCCCGTAGCCCTCTTGTGGTACCCCCGAACTGAAAAAAACAGGCTCTAAGAGCTTGTTACGGGCCTTGCTAGGCTCCCTCAGTCAGGACGTGTGACTAAGGGGTCGTCGGACTATTCAGTCCTGTGTCGAAAGAGCAGGGGGGCACGTGACGCTCTGTGAAGCAAGTGTAACTAGATGTAGGGTATACAATCTGGACTGGAAGTTGACTATGGAGAGCCTCTGGGGCCTCTCCATGAGTCCGTCTATGGCAGGCTTCTGGCTCTGAGCCCTCTGAGCCTTCTGAGCCACTTTCTTGGCAAGTTTGTTTCATGAGGGCTTGGCATGTTTGGCTATTGCCAAGCCCTAACCTGTAACAGACCTACGGCAGGTATGTTTGAGGCGATGGGTCACTTCTTCCGGACGGCGCCTCCCCATTCACCATTTCCAACAACGACGACGTCCTGATGCCTGTGAGTGAGCTGTCTGTAAGGGTACGCCCTTCTCCGTGGTAATAATCGCCACTGCCACCCCCGCCGCGAGTATCCACAAGCGGTAGATTTTGGAGGCTGTGCTCCGAGATGAGCGCCTAAGCAGGGGCTGAGACCACCCCCGCGGCGCCACCGCAACAATAGGCTTCCGGGGAGTAGGCAGGAGGCTCAGGAGGCAGATACAGGTGCAGGCACAGGCGCTGACAGGGCCCGGAAGCTCAAATGGCGTAATTGACTGGTGGTCCCAGCCCCCGCACGGCATCGGAGACTGCATTCGCCACGCCGCAGGTGCTAGATTGCCCCACTATAGTCTGGGGTACATGAGAAAGCCTCCGTAGCCGCTCGGTGTCGTAGGTGGCGCGTTCCAACTACCGTCTTTGTCGCATGTTGTCCTCAATGGCATTGAGAATGGAGATAGTCGCAACACCAATCATTTCAACTCCAATAGGGAGGTATGAGGTTTGGCCACGAACCCTCTGTAACGTTACAGAGTAGCCACTATTACTTTAGGCAGAGAGGTCCCCCCCTTAGTTACGCGTGTTCTTTTTGCTCCTCTTCGTACTCACATCTGGGTTCTCCGCTATCAACTGCGGTCCTCAATTCAGTAGTACGAGCGAGGTGATGATCATCGGTCCCTAGGTGCTGCTACGGAGTATATAGCTCTGACGCTTATTCCTCTTCATAACCGCCCGATTACTGTGGCAGCTACCTGACAGCGCAATATCAGGGGCAGACAATCTCCAAAGAACCAGGACGCCGTCCTATTTTTGAGGCTCGCGACGGATAAGATGCAGACGTGGTGAGTCTTACATTCGTTCCTCCCAGAAATATTGTCTACACCGCCCCAACCCTGCCTGGAATGCACGAAGCACACCGCATTTTGGCGTCGTATATGAAGACGTTAGGTGCGGAAAACTTAAGCACAAATTGAAACCAAACTGATAGCGCACTCAAACACGTAATATTTTGGTCGAATTTTCAAGGGTCAATCACAGTACAACACCTTCGCCGCATCATTTTCCCCTTCGAACCCATCTTTAGCACCTTCACTAATGCCAATTATAGGTCCAAAGCAGAAGAGCCGAATTGCGATATCATCGCTGGCACTGAAAGTCACGAGAAAACATTTTCCGCTCCGCAGTCCGTACTCAAAAAATCGCTGGTGTTCAAGGGCTGGATTGAAGACTTCACACCACCGTCCTTGCTGAAGGGCGATGCGTTCTACTTTCCAGAATGCGATCCTGAGGTTGTTGACGCGACGATCAAGTATTTGAAATCGACAACGGATGGCTTTATCGCCATTCTTGATCCGTCAGCTGGAGGGAGTAAGGATGTGTTGTTCTACGTGAAAACGTACAAGTTCGCGCTGTGCCTTGCGTAAGCTCCAACATGGTTTTGGTCTGCGCAATTGGAGACTGATCTCGTTTCCAATGGCAGACTGAATGGGCTCTGTGATGTATCCCTACGCAGGATCAAAGAACTCACACGCGATACTGAGGCCTTCCTCCGCGTCTTACGGGTCTCGACAGAGGAGAAAACGAGGTTGGTCGACCATCCTCCGTTCCGCAACTGGATGATGGGCTATGTGAGAGAGAAATCCGAAGATTTGAATGAATCGAACTTCTTCAGGGACGCAATTATGGAAAATAGCGAGTTGGCTTGGAGACTCTGTTCTCTGTTGATTTCATTGCTTGGTGAAATGGACAACGGCACTCGAGCTCGCACCCCTCCAAACAAGTAAGTCCTCTTCCACAACGAAAGGCAACGCTAGCTCTTCACGTTACTCCCATGTTTAGAATACCATGCTGATACACATTGTAGGGCGTCCCCGGAAACCACACCAGAGACAGAACGACGCAGGAGTCCGTACTGATATCGACCCCAACAGAAATCCCAAAGCCCCAGACAAGACATCAATCGGATTAAGAAGCCGCAGAAAGATGGCGTGAGGAAGTTCAGCGCTCTGTGGAAGATGCTATCGATCAGGGATATCTATCACCTAGGCGCAAACCTGATAATTGAGCTCGGAATTGTTTTATGCACTGTCCATATATTCAACTCTAATGCACATGATATTTTGCTTGTAGCACTCTCGAGGTGAAATCGAGTGAGGCTTGCTTGTTTCAGCTAATCATACTTGGGTCGACAACCGTATGGCTCCGTCTCTACTGGCCGTCGTCCAATCTCTAGCCGGAAATGTCACGACTGGCAGGCGGGAGGATAATAGGAGTTGGCTGAACAGTCTGAATTGTCTACGGAATGTTATTCAACAGGCAAGGCAAGCTGATGACCAAGGCGTAGCTCGAGGGGCTACAAACAGGATGCAGGACGCGCAGACGCGTATATCTATCCTCGAGAGACCTTCTATGGTTGCCAGTCGCACTCCCGGGGTTGAGATCGCGTCACATGACTGGCATTTCAGATGTCCAACCGAAGCTGGACCTCTGAAATGCCACCAGCATGCTTCGAATGCAGTTCTCAGGGTTCCGGCGGTTCAGCACCGTAATAGTCGATTCGCTTGCTTGAACATGAACATGAGAGAACCAATTAATTGTATTACTGTAGGTAGCGCCCTCCTCTTGTATCTCTGTCAGCAGGTGTTGGTATTGGTCGATAGAGGCCATGTTGGGAGAGGGTGGTGTTGGAGGGGTGGTGGTGCAGCCAGAGAAATTAGCTCCGACGTCCGAGCGGTGAGGGTCGACGACGAGATCGCGGCGACGACTAGTAATTTCGAGGTGCTGTTTATAGCACTAAATAGAGCTTGATTAGGGGATTATTTTGATGCAGACAACGCCCTATACTGACACGTAGGTCAAAAGTTGCAAATATTCGTTGTTGGCGATCGTGAATTTGGTTTGACCGGTGTAACTACGGTAGTCTGCAGGTGACATCATATCACGCCAAGGAACGAGGTCGGAGCCTGGCCAAAGAAGCATGATCCGCAGCTTTTGAGCATGATCTGCAGCCTTTTGAGCATGCTATACCTGAATGCAAGTCATAGAAGTGCGGTTATGCCGTGCACCGCGGTTTCAGTGCCTCTGACGAGCAGCTACACGTCCCTTTTGCGTGATCTTACTTTTCTCCGTCCTGCTGGCGAACGCATATGGACCCACTCAGTGCCTTGTCCCTCGCCTGTAACGTTATACAGCTAGTCGAGTTCTCCATCGAAAGTGCCAAGGTCTGCAAAGAGCTGTACGACAACGGTTCCATAGATGAGAACAATAGAATAGAGAAGTACACGGCAGAGATTACTGCCGCGAACAAAGACCTACAAGCAGCCTTAAGAAGTGGCAAGCCAGCTAGCAAGCCATCGAGAATCGAGCGAGTCGCTCAAGATGCCTCAGCAACTGCCAACGAGCTCAAGATTGCCCTCAATCGGCTTAAGCTGTCCAAGGCGCAAGGCATTCGCAGACTCGGTGGTGCATTCAAAAGTACGCTCAAGACACTGATAACGAGCGGAACGATCAAAAAGCTGCAGCAGAGACTGGAACTTCAAGATGACGCACTCAGGTCCAGCATTCTGAAAGACTTATAGTAAGTGCTTACTTCTCGAACTCGGGTCATCTATCTCCCTACGCTAGCGATACCAATGTCCTTGCTCGCCTCACATTGATTTCATCGCGGCACCAAACGCCTGACTAACTCTCTTGCAAGCATCAAAGCGGGCCAAAGCGATTTGGCCCGGAAGAAGGAATTCCAAAGCCTCTCGCAGGGTCAAAAGGACCTTATCATCCAGATCTTGGAGACCCAGCGACTGCTTTCGACAGAACTCACCGACTCGATAAAGTCATCCGAGGCGAAAATCGCAGCACGGCTGAGCGCTCAAGATGTACAACTTGACAAAAGCGCCCGGCAGCATGATCTCCAGATAGCCATTCTTCGTGAAGAAGAGTTCAATGTTTGCAAGAGACGCCTTCTCAAAGCTCTTGCCTTTCCTGAGATCAATGAACGTCGGAACATGATTGAAGAGCGGGTCGATGACTTTGGCGATACCTATAAGTGGATCTTCGACGCCACGCACACTGGACATGCCCGGTCCGTGGCGAATCCAGCTAGCAACGTCGTCTCTGAAAAAAGCGTCGGCCGTGACGCTGAAGAAGAAACGCTTGTGGACTTCGACGAAGAAGGTCAGGCTGTCTCTGAAGTGGCGATATCTACCTTAGAAAAGGAGGCGAGTCCAGCTGCCAAGCAGGATGATGACGACGACGTAGGACACGCTTTCAAATCGGATCTCCCGCTTGCTAGCCCTATCGACAACAAGCAAGTCGCAGCTAACGTGCACGCCGACGAAGACTATGGCGACGTCGAGCCGGGCAGCGCTTCCAATACGATTGACTCGTCTAGCTTTAAGGTGGATGAAACTCAGCAATCTAGTGAGGTTCAAAATACAAGCCCCTCCGAGGCTACTCCCTTCAACTTCGAGGTCTCTGAGGATCGGATCGAGCCAACGCCACGCAAACCTCCTCCGACACACGCTTTTGTGAATTGGCTAGAAAGCGGAACCGACCTTTTCTGGATTTCAGGCAAACCCGGCTCGGGGAAATCCACCCTCATGGACTACATCTACCACAATATTCAGCCCGAGAAGACAGGCTCTGACTTGCTCAGGGCATGGGCCGGGTCTCATTCTGTCGTCATTCTCACATTCTGGTTCTTTCGGCCGGCTTCGACCCCATTATTGAGGACCCTCCATGGCTTTTGGAGGTCGCTGTGCTTCCAAATCCTTGACTCAGACCCGAACTTGGCAAAGACCATTCGGGAAGACAAAGATGGCACAGCACCTTCGACTCTGAGGTCTTGTCTTCTCCCAGATGGCTCAAATGCCGAGTCGTGGACTGATAGTGAGCTAAGACTATGGTTCTGGTATATGATTGAGCACTCCAATATGCGCTATTGTCTTCTAATAGACGGCCTGGACGAAATTGAAAGCAGCCGAGAGCTTTTACTAAACACAGTATTGAGCATGTCTGCCAGAAGCTACAAGCTCAAAGTATGCTGCGCCTGTCGCCCAGAGAACCCGTTCCAGAGTATCCTCAAACAGCACCCAAATCTGCAGCTTCAGGATTTCAATCATGGTGATATTGAGGAAGACTGCAAAAGGCGACTTAAAGGGACGCATGCAGAGAAGTTCGCAGACCAGATTGCATACCGCGCGGAAGGGGTGTTTCTTTGGGCCCATCTTATCTCTGAGAACTTAGCGAGAGCTGCCAAAGAGGGTGAGAGTGAAGAGGATTTGGGGCTTCGTCTCAAAGAATGCCCAGACGAGATGGCTGAGCTGTTCAAATATATGCTACTGAGGCAAGACAAGCTCTACGCAAAACGGCCTAAACCCTACCTACGGCTGGTTGACTTTGCTTTGAGTATAGGGTGGCAAGCGAGCTTGCTTGAACTGCTGGTCGCGACTCTGCCACCGGCGCGCTCCCCGAAATGGTCAGAATTATCTGGAAAGTTCGACGTTGGTTTCCTGTCATACCTGGAGGAACAACTCGACGGACTTGGTCCGCGTATCGAAACTACATGCACTGGTCTGGTTCAATGTCTCGCACCAACCGAGGCCGACCGATACTGGACCGCACTAAAGTCCGACCCCACCTTTCCGAGACTGGACGATGCAGTGGACACGCCAGTGGTATTCATTCACCGCAGTGTACATGATTTCCTGCATGAAGATGAAGGTGGAGCAGCTTACTGCCAAAGGTTCAACCTCACAGACGATGAGGCTGCCAGCATGCTTATGGCGGGCGCCGCGAGCCCTTTGTTCTTTAGTAATGAGAAGCTTAAGTTCAATTTCCGGCCCTTTCTAATGCACTATGCAGAATCCCTGAGTAAGGACGGTTGGGATGCGAAGACGATCGCCGTTGTGGATGCATTCTTCAAGCAATTGGAACTTCGGTCTTCGCCTACCCAAGAAGACAAGGAGATCTCTTACCCTGGTCTATATATGGTCTCACTCGACTTGTCTCTTTACGAGAATCTGACCATGGGCTTTACCTCCATGCACACACTCGATACATATGTGCAGACCAAAATCCTGGAAGCAGATCCCACGAGACGACATTTTTTAGCAGCCCATGCGCTTTGTACGTATCTCCGGGGGTTTTGGAATCGCTATCGGGGTGAAATGGTTACGACTCTCTCTCCATACGTGGATGCCCTCCAAGTGTACAAAAACATTTACAATTGGGCCACGACACGGCAAAACGATGAAGAAGACGAGCGTTTGGACGTTGTAAGCACATGCCCTTTGATCGACCACGTGGTTGCGGCCAGAGTAGCAGGCCTGTCTGGATGGCGTGACCACGAGCTGGACTATTTGCGACTACCATCGGGATTCCTCGATCCATATGCAGGCACAGAGCTAGACTTCGGCTTCGTCGAAGGCTGGATGTTCGTTTCCAAGCATGGCGGCATTGATACTATTTTCCCGACACCAGACGATGACTGCGCGTACATGAAGGAGGGGTTTGAAAATGCAACGGTCGCGGTGTTCCAAATCCGGCCACAAGACATCCTCCGAGCGGATATCTTCCCTTTGAAGATTGTCCGATGGTCACCCGCCGGCACGAAGCGATTCCTTCCTATCAACGAAGCTGTGCAGCAAAAGTTCCGCAGGTCCCACTCCTACAGATCGTGGGACGTCCTGCGGCAAGAGTTCAATGCAGCCCTAGTCGAGGGTCTCAATTCCCAACCAAATGGCATGACTGAAAAGGAGCTTGAGGAGATCAAGACACGCAACAGCGAGTACCTGACTGTGGACGAGGATGACAAGTTCAGGATCAAGGCGAATGACTCTTTCATCCTGGACAAGACCGTTGGCTTTCGAATGGATCGCATTCGCCCAAAGAGGGTCGAAGATTTTGATATTCCGCTGTTTGGTATGAGAGTTTGGATGCCCTTGCTCATAAAAGAGCCGGCTGATACTAATTTGCCGTTCATACTGAGGGATGAAGATGACGAGAGAGATGAGGAGAGTGTCGATGCGGGATGGTCTGCAAGCAGGCCGATTACTCCCCTCAGAGAGCTGACTCCTTCGAGATCGAGTACGCCGTTGAGGGAGCTGCCGCAGCGGTTCAAGATGTCGCCGAGGGCCGGAGGCGCGGGTGGCGGAGGATAAGTCGGATGGGGAAGGTAGTTGCAAAATCTGAAGGAGGTAGAGATGCTCCGCCACAAGCAGCGAGGCACGGCAATGCCATATATTCACTGCACCTACCCTTCAACGTCTCCTCTTCGTCTCCTCTTCGTCTGCTCATGCCTCCTACATCCAGCACTGTGCGAGCTGTCTCACCACTCACGGTGATGCTGCCTAGCCGCCGTGGTAGGCAGACCCTGCCGTGAACCCGTTGAGAAACTCGTCGATGTAGACTACAAAGGTGCCTCGTGGCAATTCAAAGCCTACCAGATACAAGGCCCACTCACCTAAGAGAGTCGATTATAGTACACCATTGGCAGCTCTTTGCAAATCATGCATTCCCCTGAATCCCGTGCGCGAAACCTTGAATCTGCTTGTCCGTTCACGTTACTTTTCTTTCATTCCTTTTGGCGTTCTGCTGTGACGTCATAGACATTTCATCTCGAGTCAACATTCTCCATCACCGTAGGCGTGGTGAGGCAACGAAGGCCGTCAGGCTGGAGTATTATCAATCTACGCCCTGGCATTGGCGGTTAGCGATCTGTCATTTGGAAGCGTGAATCGTGAAGTCCAAAATTCTTGACAGGGAACATTCGTTGGCCACGATCAACCGGCCTGCCATCCTGCTGCATGGGAGAGGACTGTCACATATACTTGCTCTGGAGAACCGCCAACTAGAATCGAGTGGTCTCACAATGGGACCAGACACTGGGCGCATGGCAGGGTTTATGTGGCCGACGCTACCAGACGGCCATTTCGTGAACTGCGTAGGCTGCAGGGCCACACTTGAAGTGGTTTGAGCCAAGGAGTCTGCCTTGCGGATGATGTTGATGCTGTACTTGCAGCCCCTGCTCGCTTCGAAGCCCTCAGGATCGGTGAACGGCGCACTCTACCTGACTCTCACAAGAGCAGCTCGTCCGCGTCTTGGATCCTCCATTCCTGTCGAGGCCGTCTGTGCGCACAGAATCATCACGATGGGTAGCTGCATATGTAGAGACAATATCGTTGGTTCTGGGAAGCCAATGGGGTGTCCTGTCTTGGTTGTGTGCTGACCCTTCCCACGCAATCCCCCACCCCGAGAAGATATCCTGTGGCGCATCGAAGGCGGCCGTCTCGTACCTCACACCATCCGAAAGTCTACATCATCTTTCTCAGGAAAAGCGTTGGTCATTGGTGCTTCATTGCTTAAACTTCGCAGCATCAATTTGGCCCAAAATTGTCGCCCCACGCATACCAGCTCAGCGTCGAATCTGGGACCAACCGAGATGTTGCCAAGCTTGCCAGCAGTTAATGAGGCGTTCTCAGCTTAGGCTGGTTAAGGTCGTCATAAACCGACTTGGGAGACTGCAACGAAGGACAAGCAAGGAAAAAGTGGCGAGCGACGTGATAGCTCTTATATTTCTCCCTGTGGGAACCTCGCGGAGGGGTCATGCGTCATCCATTGTTGCTGGTTAGTCAGGACGGGAAGGTTCACGCGAATCGGGCCAGACTCAGAACAGAATCGCTTGCCCTGCTGCTTTAAGGATGGAAATCCATATGTGATCAACCCAGGGCAATGCAGCGTATCCTGCTCGCGAATTGCTCACCACTGGTGGGACCGACCTTGGGCTCTGTTTCGCACTCTTGTCAACGCTTGGCGATGCTCAGCCGGTGGCCGAAACCCGGCAGCGGCCCACCCCCACCATCCACCTCCGCGCGCATCGCGCGACGCTCTCGTGAGCGTAAAGCGGTCTCGCCCTCATCCCAAAGCGCGGTGAGCTTGGTGCAGATTTCACTAATCTTGGCGGCAGGCGCGTCGTAGGGAAACATCTGGTGTAGGTATACTGCCAACGCTTCTTGGAAACCAGACCATTCTACCAGCAACAAGCTCCTCATGTTCGCCAACGTTACTTGTAGCTCTGTTTGTGCCCGCAATATCTTTGCATCCAAGAACAATTTCTTGCCTCGGAGGAAGCTTTCTATCATCTCGGTTCGCTCGAGCTTTCCCGCATCGCTTTATCGATTTCAACCCCTACGCAGTTCGGGTCGCTTCGACTACAAACAGGATGGTGATATTGAAGATGGATTGGAGGTATTGGCGGATGGACTAGTATATCCCAGAGCTTCTGAGGACGTTCTCTGTCGGTGCTGTCTCTTGTTTTGTATTCGCCCGAATTTTAACGTCTCTTAGTCTCCAACAGCACAGTCTTCATGCCCAATGCATTCACGATGCAAGAATAGGTTCGCACAACCTTTGACAATTATATCGATGGACTTGAAGATGGCCAGTCAACATCAGATACTATAATCCTTTGGCTAGGAAAAGGTACGTGTTCTCATAGCTATCATGTCTGAGATTAGTCTGACGAGGGTTCTAGGCACTCCCATACCCGGTGCTTTAACTCTATTCCGCGAACGTTCATCCCGATTCTCACTTCAACCATCTCATCCTATGAACATCAATGATATGTGTGACGACAACTCATACACTGAACTCGCTAACCCGGTGCAGATCTGGATGGCTTTCTGAGCGAGTTCTATCACCAAAATGCTACGTTCACCAATGCGGAGGAATGGATGAACAGGAACGAGTACCACAAATCCACCGTGGATGACACCGTTGAGGAGTGGATGTGTCAGTGGTGTCGTACCACGGAAAGAGGGAGCTGGTGGAAGGGGTAGCGGATGGAAGAGGGAGGGAACAATGGGAAGACATCGCCAAAGGCCCAAGTAACAATACGTGTCATTTCTAAAGAGTGTGGTCCCGTGAGTTGCGCCAGAAATTTTGGCTATCCAAACTGCTAGCCTTCAAGAAGATTCCGTTACCCTATAAGAGCAACATCTTCGCCACCACTGCCACCAGAGGCTTGATGTAGACTTGTATGGGAGTAATAGAGCTGGCTGCCCATGGCCCGTCTTCGATTGTGTGGTTCTGCACGAAAAAGAAGCTAGATGCGGACACACTTCAAGAACAGGTCTGAGGCATCTCGCCGATGAGCCATATACCTCTCTGTGGTTTCGTTCCATAAAACTGTTGTCTATTGTGGAGGAGATAAAGGTATGCCAAAGGGCAGGTTGTACGATGGGAAGACAGAACCTAGAGACACGTTGGGTAGAAAAGCTTGCTTTTTTCTATCTGTGTGTGTGCTTGCTATCTCTACAGTTCTCGTGCCCTTAAGGGGCTAGTGACCAATTGGCCCCACCACACTATAAATACACTGATCAGTCCGGTGAAAGGACGCCTGGGAATTGTCAAGTATCTGCAGACCATGGGCTGAATCGCAGGTAGCAGGTCCGTCTACTTATCCGGACGCGCACATTATGTGAGTGGAGTTGATTTCGTGAAGGAGCGTAGTATCCGTGAAGCAAGCTGAGTCAAGCCCTTACATGGCTCTGACCAAGTCTTCCATGATTTGTTCTTCCCAATTTGTGAGTATGCTTGCGTGTGTCTCGTCCTCCTTCCTGAGATGGGCTCTGGAACCTAGCCTGGCAGCAATTTCCTCACCATGGTTAAGTGGGACGGAAGTGTCAAGCTTTCCATACCACAGCTGGACAGGCAGATTAGGCCGAATATCCTCAATCCGGAAACCAAAGTCCATGCTGAGAAGGTGGCCATCTTGCGCAAGACCATCGAATCCCTGAGAGTAAGACTCACGGGCTGACCGCAGGTACAATCGCATCCGGTCAACATCACCAAAAAATGTAACATCCTTCGGGTGAACCTTTGATTTCCTCTTCGAGAACTGCCGCAGCAATCTCTCAAGTCGTTCTTCATCAGTCAAGTCTAGCCGTGATGTAGGCCCTTGTCCTACCCACCAGGCACTCAGGCCCGGAGTGTATCGCCATCCCAGGGTGAATCCTAACCAGTTGTTCCAGTTCATACCCCAGTTTCCAATATCGAGCGGTCCAAGTCCACAGACGATGGACACAGCTTTGAGTTTGTCCGCAGGCAGATAAGCTGCGCAAGCTAGGGCATATGGTCCGCCACCCGATATTCCCAGTACAGCATAATTATCGAGTTCGAGTCGCTCTGCAAGATGCTCTAAATCCTTTGCATGATCTAGGATTGTTCGATTCGGATGTGGGGAGCTCCAACCGTAGCCTGGTCGATCAACAGCGATGATGCGGGCCTCTAGTCTCACTGCTATCGCATCAAGGAAGGCAATTTCGAGGCGGGAGCCGGGAAGGCCATGAACGTAAAGAATGGCGTGCCCTGTTTGTAGACCATATTGAGCGTAGCCTAATTTCCGCCCGTCCGGAAGGATTAGGGTAGCCGAACTGTTATTGTCGAGGCGGTAACGACATTCGGCAGTCGTTCCAGCGACGACTAATGCTGGTTCTGATGATCGATCGATGCTTATTGCGAAGACCCGAGAATAGTAACCTTTGAAATAAGTTATCAGCAATGTGGGTAATTGGGTCAGGTTGCGGAGCATCTGTTGCAGGTACGATGCAAAGGACGCTGCCATTTCGATGCTCTCGATGATAGATGCAAGGACATGCCATTGCTGTCTTCAGTCAGCAAAATGTTCGCGTGGAAGGCCTGATTCAGCGATGAGGAACTAGTCCAAAAATAGGATAGCACAAGGCCAGTAGAGGCTCTTACCGTCTCTTCGCGGACACCCGATGAAATTTCCCAGCATTGCCTGCGCCTCGAGTGCTACTGCGACCGCACGAATTTGCCACCAAGACTTCCGAAGTGCCTGGATCATTTTAGGTCTGTTGCGCAGCGACTGCCGCTACTGACCTCGGTTGGCTCCTAGTACCCCGTCCAACACCTGACGGCGATGACGACGGCGAAAATGACGTCGACGATGCAGATGGCACGACTCCTTTCACCTTTAACCCGAGAACCTCTGTTCAACCGAAAAAATTGGATTAATATCGAATAATTGATCTACATCATTTCCTAGCGCTCTGAAAATAACGCCGGTAATCAAGCTGCGACCTCTGGAGCAAGACATCTGAGTGCCGTGCGCCCAATGGTCCTTAGATCAACAATGTTCAGTTAAAAGGTTCCCATTTGCCTGCACGAAATCGGGAATTTCAATTTGCATCCGCCAAAATAACATCTGCTGCCTTCTCACTAATCATGTACACCGGTACAACAATAAAGATCCCTGGAATCTGAGGAAACACGGAAGCATCTACCACACGCAGCCCACTCACACCCCTAACTCGAAAGTTCGAGTCCAGCACAGCCATAGGATCAGTGTCATTCCCAATAGGACACGTGCACGAAGCGTGGTGGCCCCACGCGTTGTCAGTAACAAGCTGCTCCACAGCTGCAGTGGTATTAACAGAAGGGCCAGGATACACCTCTTGAAAAGGGCCAGCTACCGGGTTCATATTTTGGGCCATCTGACGCGCAAACGCAATGGCCTCAACGACGGCGTTCAAGTCGCGCTGAGCTGCGCCGCCAGCCGTGGTGCCAGTCCCAAAATAGTTGAAATTGATATCGGGCGTGTCGCGCGGGTCGGTGGATTTCAACATCACGGTACCGGCGTGGTTACCGGTGTGTGCTTTGAGGATAGCCCAGGTCCAATGCCTGTTGTCGGCGACGGCAATTTCCGCATAGCCCGGATAATATCCCTTAAAAGCGACAGGACCACCGAACACGTAGGTGTCAATATTCGTGTTGATCGCGCCACTGGATCTTAGCAAGGCGGAAAGAGCGAAGCCATTAGTGGCGTATGGTCCCTTGGTGATCTGATCAACGCCATCTTCCCAGCGAACAAGACATGGATCTCCGCCAGGGCGGCCAAAAGTACAACCAGTGGTCGCTGTGAAGTCGGTTGGGAACGCCGAGATGACACCAGCCTCATAGCGATCCTGAAGGTTCGTTCCCACGCCAGGCAAGTCGACAACAACAGATATGTTGAAGCTATTCAGCTCATCTGCGGGGCCAATGCCACTTAGTTTCAGTAGCTGTGGCGTATTGAAGGCTCCGGCCGACAATATGACTTCTCGAGATACAGTGACTTGACCGGGAGTTCCTGCGGCACCCGTAAACCGAGGATCAGCGCTGTACAAACTCTGCCCATCTAGAAATTCCACTCCAATGACTTGCGGCGTGAGTTGTCCGGGGGTGGTGGGGGCATATATTAGCTTTGTCGCCAAGCAGTTGCTACGGATTGTCAAAGGGTACTTCTGCGAACCATCAGGGTTGACAGCGTTTGCTGTGGCCATTATGAAATCTCTCGGCCCATTTCGTTGTGACGCGGAAGTCATGCCGAATGGAATCTGGAAAACTCCCTCCGTAGAATCTCGGGACGGGGTGTCTGCATTGACATCCCGAAGCAACAACGACGACACTTGAGTGACAGTTGTAAGCACACTGAGAAGGCCACTACCAAAGGCGTTGGCAGCAGCCGTGGCCCAAGACAGAATTTTCACGTCTGAAGGAATCCGTTAGCTTGTTACTTCGGTTGGATCTTAGACATGACCATTATGTTCGCACCTTCAATAGCCAAAGTGAGCGCGGCTCGATTTGTTTGATACCAGCCAGAGAAGCCATGACCGACCGCACTATTAGGGAGATAGTCGCATTTCTCCAGGCGTTCGAAATAGGTTCGCATATTATCTGGGCTCCAGGAGCTATCTCCAGTAATCGCCTCCAAGTTCTCCCAGTCGCTCTCATGAGGATAGATAGAGAACATGGCATTATGTGAGCCACATCCACCAATCGTACCGGCACGAGGGTACAGAATGCCCTTTGGCGTGGACCCAGGCGGAGGATTGAGCCCCGAGTAGGTGCCGCCATCTGGCGTATCATAGGTATATTTGCTATCCCGTTGTGCTTGCGTATCATTGGAGTAGTGTCTCACCCAGTAATCCCATCGGAGGAGAGGATCTTCAGTGGATCTTGCATGGAACGCTGGCACGGTGTAATTTTGGTCCGATCCTTGGTCGTCACCGGCTTCGATTAGAAGCACCGAGTGGCCGGCAATTGCAAGTCTTGCAGCCAAAGGGCCACCGCCAGCGCCAGAGCCTAACACCGAAGTCAATGCAAGTATACCAAAGATGGGGACATTATGTCCACTTACCAACAATCACATACTCATATCCAGTCAGCGAATTCGAGGCTGATGTATTTGTCTGTCTCTCTTCACTAAAATCCAAGAAGTCAGTATGCCCGTTAAACAACCAACCCCATGTAATATAAAAGCGGGATGAAACTTACATAGGAACAGCAGCAACAAACGTCCAACACAACAGAAATCCCAAAGTCCTTGGCCACTGCATTCTTGCTCCGGGCTACTAAGATACCACTGACACCAAGATGTGCTTGCGCGCCTGTGTACTAATAAGAGGCGACGAGACCATAAACTTTGGGAGATGCCCACAGCGGGCAGTATCAGAGGTGGCTGAAGGCCGTAATTGAGAATCCATGGTGGATGCAAGGGGCTCGCTATATTGTACATGGTACTCTGCATTTCATCCCCTTTCAATCTCCCCTTTCCGCAGGACGTGTGAGAAAAATGTCCCCTGTTGCAGGAGCAATGCCAAGTCCATTGTTGTTGACATAAGAAGTACCAAGCAGAGCAGAGCTGTCACCTTCCGCAAATTGGTCGCCGAATGCTCTAGAGTCGAATCCCAAATTATACCCAATCAGATTCATGATTCATTTCAAAAAAGAGGATCGTCTGGTCATTATCCCGATTTGTTCTACCACCGTCCACCACGTACCTGAATCAGGGTAGTACGTGGCGTTTAGAAAGTTGATGGATCCGATTGCAAGTGTGCTTTAGCCTAGAGAACGGCGAAATTCCAGCTTGGACCCTCCGATCAGTTCCTGAATCAGCTAGTATGTGGCGTCTAGAAAGTTCGGTCTTCGCGATCGGACGTGCCAAGGCCTGGAGTGTTAATTTCCCGTCTTTCGCGCGAGGCCAAAAAAAACCCCCTCGCTTCGCAGAAATGAAATCCCCTCTGCATACTTGCCCATTATTCAGGCACATTGAGTCGATCGATAGCACTTGGTGTGAACTTGTGTCTTTCGTGGTATAGGGGTAGTCTTTCCCTCGGGACAAAGGCCAGGACGGCATACCTAACCTCGGAAGCGGTGCCGAGATGTGATAGAAAACAGACCACGCCACGCGGGAAGATCCCAGCCCCCTCATGCAATAGTCCCAGATTTTTAATCGAGAAAATCAGAATCGCCGATTCTCCAATGCCATTACCCCATATTCCTTGCCATGGTCTCAGCCGTCTCCCCTTTTTGAATCGTCAATTACTTGCGTACCACATGGGGCTCCATCTCCACCACCTGTCGAACCATGGCGTTCTACAGCCCTGCTCGCAGATAGTCGGCACAAATGATGGCGCCGGATCCTTGCAAGGTACGCGAATACCTTATCTTGAACCGTGCTCTAGGCCAGAACCATCAAAACCGCCAATAACCTCTCGATAAAAATGGGGTGAAGAGGCGTCCTCATCACAATTCGATACCTCGTGTTCAGTTTATCGCCTCGCCCTGGTCACCAGAGCATGAGTGTAGTCAGCTTCGCTTCCGCTTACGCTCGGCAAATTACGTAGAGCGGCCGAGACAGTCTCATTCGTCCGGTCGAGGTAGGGTAAGTGCCCCTCCCAGGTTCAATATTCTCTATTTACCCTTCCCTACGCCTTTATTTCCTCATGGTTGCCTTGTTTCTCCGTCTTCATTAGAACGAGGCCTTTCGCAGATTGATCAAGCAGGTCTTTGAGCCACCAAGCTGTTACTTTTTTCCTCACCATGTCTATTCTTTTCTACCGACGTCCGGACTATCAATCTCCATGGAGTGCACCCATTAATGCTTCGGAATGCCAGCGATATATTGAGCGCGCCAAGGGATCGGCAAATGCCATTCCTCAAGGGCTTTCTTTCGACGAGGTCATTAGCAATAAGCCTCTACCAGTGAGTACATCTGGTCCTGTGGCTGGAATCATTTCCTGATAACCCATAGCCATGCTCCCTGAATGATTTTATGGACTATCTGATCTACGTTGAGCGCAATGCCGAGAATCTGCAGTTCTACCTCTGGTACATCGACTATGTGCGACGTTGGGATGAATTGCCCGCCAAAGATCGAGCTTTGTCGCCCAAGTGGCAGCCAGAGTCGGTTGAAACACTGAATCTGGTAAAGGAGAAGGATAGGAGGTCACTAGCCAGATCATCAGTCTATTCGCCAGTACAGATGAATTTCGAGAAAGCCATTTCGGAGGAGTTTGAAGGAAAGGGAATTAAATCAGATGGATGTTCATTTGTCACAGCATCAGCCAGAGGATCCGTGGCTCCTACTATTGCAGAGATCAATGCTCAAGCAGGCCTGAAATGGCAGCCATGTGTGTCCCCCGTTCGCTCCCTACATCTTGTGCTAGGCGCAGTATTAACTCGATTCTCACAGTTACCATCCAACCGTACCGCGATGAATGCGACCAGATCCTACGCCATTACATCGCCCACACTGCCCCAAGAGAATTGAATCTCTCCCACAAAGACCGCGCCCACATTCTTCACGCCCTCCAACACACCACCCACCCTTCCGCCTTCGAACCCGCCTTTAAGATCGCCGACGCTGCCCTCCGCGGCCAGTCCCACCCCAATTTCATCCGCTGGTCCATCTGCAACGGCAACAAACCCCGCGTGCTCTTCGTCCGCGGCCTCGGTGTCAAAGGCATCGTCACCGGCTTCGTCATCGCAACAGTCCTCACCCTCTCCCACACCTCGCGCTGGTACCGTATCTTCGCCTCCCTCTTCTGGTTCATCGGCTTCAGCACCATCATAGCCGCCTACAAAGGCCTCTGCCTCATCCTCCATACCGCCCACTCCCGCAATCTCCGCCCCTGGGAGCTCGCCGACGACATCTCGATCCAGTCACAAACAGAGCGGCCGCATCGCGACTCCGACGTGAGCAGCACAGCCTGCCGCGACAAGAAGCTTGCCGACCGGGGGGTTACATCGCCGGACATGGAACTGAAGGACGAGGAGGCGTCGTTGCGGTCCGAGCGCACGTCGATGAATACGTTCGGGCCGAAGAACGAGTGGGAGCGCGAACGGTGGGAGCAGGCGTATCAGCGGCGCAGACTAGTGCGAAAGGTCTTTGAGAAGAACGTGTGGACACAAAACGAGACGCTGCGGCTGCTGCAGGATCGGATCGTGCTGGGCGCGAATGTTTGGAGTCTTATTGTTACTGTGCCGCTGACGGTGGTGTTTGTGGCGCTGCCGAGTGGGAATTACTTCTAGGGCTGCGTTTGCTTTGGGGTTAGAGAAGAATCTCGGTACGTAATTTCGAGCACTTCGATCTATAAGTGGGGTGATTGGCCTACATAGACCGATGAACTCGGTCGTAGATTAGGCGTAATATAAGTAGAGTAATGATAGCTGTCCATCAAGTTCGAGGGGTGCGACGTGTCAAATTCTTTTTTCCAATCCTCCAATTACTTCCAAAGACTTCTGCTAACTTGCAAAAGGCGGAGAATGCATTACAGTATATTGGGATTCAGATAGGTCCATATAAAGCAGAGAGCTCTCCCAGGAGGAGGAGAGCGAGGATATCCGGATAGATGATTTAGCTGACAAGTCAGCCAAATAGAACTCTTGGTACCTCCAAACTTGACAACCCGCGACACATGTCCTATTGAGGAAGCGTGTTGGGAATAGTGCAAACACCATATACCCCAATGCCGGAATTATGTGAGATTCTCATTTGGCACATTCCTCCTCACACGCAGGTGCCATTTATACCTAACTCCATCCCTTGGCTAGCTCCCCGCTCTTGGAAGCGGTCTTGGTTGTGCCAATGGCTGCTCATTCGGTCGCCTAGCGATAACATACTGCTGCTCTTCCGGCTCGCACTTCTCGTTGTTAGGCTGAAAGGTATCAATCGAGTCGCTGACGATCTCCAGACCCATTGAGCGGAGAAAATCCAGTTGCCCTTCGGCGCTCAACATCAAGGTCGGGAGCTGTTCTCCCATGAACGGAGTCTCATAGTCCTCAACATAGGTCCTTGTCTCGTCATAGCAAGAATCGTCCTTTACGTAGCTATCGCTTGGCATCTGTCCGATTGCTAGGATCCCACCTACCTGGAGTGCATTTGCGTATTTATAGGCAGCGGAGTGGAAATCGGCATACGAAAGCTGAAGTTGAGAGAAAATGATGAAGACCGCGGCGAATTTGCCCTCCGGTTTGTATTCGAGCATGTCGGATACGGTGAAGGAGCCATTGACTCGTTCTTGCGCGAGCTCTATCATCCTGGGTGAGATGTCGCACCCGACGACCTGGAGACCGGCCTTGGACAGCATCTCTGAGACTGGAATTCCGGTCCCGCAGCCCACGTCGAGAACTCTTGAGCCTAAGGGAAGCATAGATATTGTTTTCCTAACGCATGAGACCTTGAATTCGTTGTCATGATAAGCCTTTTCGTAGTCGATATTGAGCTGGTCGAACAGGTCGCGGCCTGCGCGGGAGCCTGCCGTCGACATGGTAATAGGGTTGCTTGTATCACGGCACAGGGAAAAAGAAAGGGATCTCAATGATCTCAGTGATCTCAGTGATTCATTGGGGCTGTTCTGCCCGAATGAAGAGGAGTCTGTCTATGCTATGGAGAGTTGAAGAGGGGTAGGTGCAAGATCTTTGGCGCTAAGTGCCACGTGACAGCTTCGAGACCTTGCTGGTGGACCTTATCAGCTTCCCTAAGAATCAACAGCGGTCTGCTCACATAACATGGAACATAGAGTAAGGTCAGGATGTTGAGACGATAAAATGCTTTAGTGCCACATGCCAAGCCATGTACCTTCCCTTACATATTTGGTGCGTAGCTACATCGCATACAGTGTAGGGATTCATTAGCTACTACCAAACACTCTACCTTCCTATCGCAGTCTTTGCATGGGAATTTTTGGTGTTGAACTCTGAAAATAGATCCCATCACGCTTCCAACCTTCCAAAATCTCCCCGACCACCCACGTGAGCCCCTTACTGCGCGCTGTACACACCAAACCCTTTGAATGGCTCCTCCCACCCTATACCAACGAGATATTTAGTTTCTCCGATCATTGTTTGGTCCGCCTACAAGCATTTGCCCTCGAGCAGGGCTTTGCTATCGTCACGGGCAGGGTGTACCAGCAGGTCGCGCCGCAGGTCACGCCGCGTTGGCAGTTCCCATATATTTGTCAGCCAAGGTAGGAATAGTGCAGCCCTTCATCCTTTGGAGTTTGCCGTACGCACGGTAAAGTCTGTCTTGGCCCCTTCTTTCTGCTACAGGCCGCATTCCGGTTGCGACCCGCCAGTTCGTACGGATTCAGCTATACAGAGGTAGCTAAGGGGTCCAGCTGGGCAGGCTCCAGGTGGCAAGGTAAGGTGGTAAAGTGGCAAAGAAGGACAAACATGCCTATATAGATGCCTTCTTCTCAGGTAGACAGAAGACTCATCCATCTCAAAGGTTTCGGCCAGATTCTAATCGCAAGCCCAGCCCGAACGTCTGACAATAGGGAATGAACCAGGACTTGTAGATCTCACCTAGCCATATCTAAAGAGCTCTATCTTGCAGGACCTAGCGACCAATCGACGACGCTTACTTAACGCGCTCAAATCAGTCGAGGTTTAAGTAGGCTGCGAAAAGGGCTGGAAGGGCCCGGACTTAGGTTTCTCCGGCCCCAACGGGGTGGGATTGTGCTAGGGCCGCGTTCTTGGCGAATCTGGCCCTCAACCCTGAAACCCTTTTTAGGGTACCAAGCACGCCAAGATTAACGACAAACAAAATTAAGTCCAGAAAAATACGGATATTGAAAATCTAGGACCCTGTGATTGCGAGATACTTTACCGCTACAGCCTACCACCATGCAAGTACTACCTTTACAAGGTCGCTCAAGCCGGTCTACCAACACCCCGATCCCTTCTTCATCCTCGTTGGTGGCTAGGCGGGCCTGTAGCACGCCTTGGACCGTACGGCGAGTGCAGCTGGCGCCGGGAGTACGCAGAAAGAGTTGGAACAAACCCCTCGAGCCCTGGTTATATCCTCAAAGCGGAAGGATGTATACCGAACAGTGGCCGAGGTGCTCGAGTGACGAGAACGCTTAGGTACAGAAGAAGGTCTCACTTCGACGACCAAATAATGGCTGCAAGCGAGCGCCTAAAACAGGTTGGTAAACAACACCGACACCTCGCCACGGTGCCCATTGGACAGCCGGATCCTATACCGAAGAGAACCCTGGTGCAAGCGAGACGCCCATGGCAAAGGACAGACAGGCGAGAACTTACCGCCGCAGAGATCGCGGAACAAGACCTCAAGCTACGCGAGCGGCAGGACAAGAAACAGCGGCCGAATATGCCTTGGGTCGCCCAAGAGGAAGAAAAAAGATGGAGAATCAGAATCCAGCTACACCGGAACGCGAACCTCCGGCGTCCACAGCGCCGGCTCGGTTGGTAGAGGGCGCAGCGCGATGGCGAGGGCGAGAGTAAGGGCAAGAGGAAGCGGAAGATGACTGAGGCATACAGGGAGGCGCGCCAGGCAAGCCTACAGTCACTAGGGTATTCGCAGGTAGAGAAAATAGGGAACTGAGTAGTTGCAACAACAAGGTTTCCATACTGAAGATAACGGCAGCGCTGTAGTGTTGGCGAGCTGACAACCTGCGTAGTAATGCAAGGATTGGTCATCAAAGTTGAGGGGTGCGCTTTGACCGTGCTTACAATCTCATGTGATCTGCCTGGAAAGCTAGCTTGCGTCAATAAAGGCATGAGAAATCCATCGAAATGATTGCTCAGTGCATGGAGCCGGTGATGGAGATGCATCGTTTGCTCCATATACATACAATGACCGCGCATACCACACCAGAACAAAATCTACCGTGCGGGAAGTCGTCGGGCGGAAGAGTACATACAATAGGCCCTCCCAGTAACGTCGCCGTGCTCTTCAATCGTCTCGTTTTACGAGTATTACAGGTCCACTGTACACGTGCCTCGCCTTCACGAAGTAGTAGATAAGGGCGACAATGATGGTGCCACCGAACATCGTCGAAGACCAGTTCATAGTCGTGGCCGTTACCGGTGTAGCCAGTGGCCAAAATGCGAAGAACCAGATAGGTGTTAGGAACAAAAGCGCTGCAATGTTAATAGCGAGGCCGAATCTCCCTAATGACCATCGCCGTGGCGGTAAGGGCGGCCCTCTGAGTCGCCTCCAGACCAGGCAGCTAATAGTGATAAAGTATGACGTGAGAATCGAGACGCCGCCGAGAGAGTTGATAGCGTTCAGAGCAGTCGAGGAGCCAAGATTGATGCAAGCAAGCAAAGAGCTCACAACGAGGGAAACACAAACGGCGCGAAGTGGGATATTCCAGCCTGGCGATACCTGAGAGAAAAGTCAGTCAAGTGTCTTCATGTTGACAAGAAACGCCGCATCACCCGTGATAGCCAAGCCGAACCAGGTAAACCCTTATCTCGTGCGAATGACCAAATCTGCCTCGACGCTGTGGCTACTTCGCTGATGCAGCATGCGCCGAGTAATATAACGACGATGGCCGTCATGACATTCACAGCAGTGTAACTTTGAGTAGCGTTGTAGAAAACCTGAATGAAAGGCTGCCTAGTCGTTGACGCAAAGATACTATTGATGTCGCCTAGGGCGAAGATCAAGGTGACTGCCATGAGAAATGCTAGAATGGAGTTTATGCCCACTGACCACATGATCGCCTTGGGCAGCGTGAGCGACGCATCCTGAATCTCCTCGGCTGTTATTTACATCTCGTATCAGCACCTGATGTCACTCGAGAAGGTCGAGGGGAGGGATTGGAGAGGGATTAGTTTCGCTTACACATGTGGACTGAGCAATCGTACCCAATGAGCACGCTCAAGGGTGTAGTTAAGCCGATCATTGCGGAGAGACCTGTACTTGGCCAGCCGCCATTATTGCTAAACTCGAGCAGGGCGGCATACGGCCTCGCACGGGCACCCATAACCCAAAGAGGTATAATGATGGCGAAGATGCCAGCCAAATGAAGGACCAGGACGATGCCCTCGATAAGGGGTAGCTGGAAAGCCAACACCGTGTTGAAGGCGATCGAGAACGAGATGGCGGCAATCGTTAGGAGGGTGCCATGCCAGTTGTGCCACACGTAGTCGCTGACATTTAGGGCAATCAAGCCTTGGATAATAGTGCCAACCATGAAGCAAACGCCAGCAAGGTAAACCTGCCACCCTATAGCAGAGAGCCAGCCTAGGAGTTTCCGTCAGTAAGTGAGTAGAGCTAACAGAGTCTGATGGCTAAGCCTACCAACGATGTAGCTTAGAAGCTTCTGTATCTTGGGTGGCGCAAACTCCGAGACCCAATGGTACTGCCCGCCAGCTGTAGGAGACCTGAACGGTGCGTGATCAGTATCTCAGCCAAGATGAACGAGATAATGCTCCTCACATAGACGCCATTTCCGCAATACTAGCGTAGACCAACAGCATTCCGAGTGCGATCGCAATAAAGCCCCAGAAAAGGAGAGCAGTCCCTCCGTCAGTCAGGACGAACGTGAAGAGCCTTTGACAAGTGGTCAGTAAGAATTGCGGCCGATCCTATAAACTAGAGGGTGTTGGTGTGCTTACGGAAGTAGAATCTCCCAGCTGGCCATGACGGTACTCGCGAAGCCTAGCATAGTGATGAACCTAAAGTTTCGCTGCACAAGTCAATAAGACGAAAAAGCAACCATTCCGCCGGTGGATATGAGATGATGAGATGGGGTTGGACAGGACACATACCCGCAGGACTTGTTTCTTGCCCAAGATAATCATATCTCTGCGGTCGGCCGCGGTGCCTCTGTACTTGGCGGGGATCACACCAGGCTCGTCGAGCTCTTTCTCCACATTTTGGTTGAAAGTCTCTCCTTTCAGATCTTCTGTTAAGGAGACGACTGCCAACTCTGCCTTTGCAGGACCCATGACAGCAGCCATTGTATGGTAAGGCAGTGCAGGAGAAGTTGCAGGTTGAAGCAAAAAGAGAGAGGAAGGAGATCTGCCATCGCCCAACACCGCTGGGATCGGTAGAGTTTATCAGTAGCACAACTTGGTGTTAGATTAGAACTGTTTTGCTGCAGCACTTGTCTAGCTGCGCAGGTTGGCCCCCAATTAGGCGTGGGGTGAGGGTGGAGAGGAAGACTAGGCTACGTAATCAGAATGGGCAAATAGGTCGGCTGAAGAGACTGCGCCTGCGGTCACAACAATAATTTCTTGTAACTAACGTCTTAGTCTACTGCCAGGATAGAGTGAGTGGCCAATGTAAGACGGTCCCCTTTACAAGAGACAACCCCTTGGCATGTGAATCCTATCTTGTTCATCCTCAGCGCTACACCTGCGCCGCGCGGGGTAATCAGAAAACTCCCTCCGTGCAAGGAGGGGAGAAGATCCCCCGCTATGTACGCCGCCTAGGCTTCTTGCTTTTGTATCCCCGTTTGCACTAATGTATGCCGCCAGCTGCAAGCATGCTCCACGCAGGCGCCCGCCACGTGTTACCCTCTGTCCCATGAATCACTTCCTGTATCGATGGTATGTTGAAATCACTTTTGTGAATCTGTTGTGGAACTCCATGATCTCGTGTCATATCTGATCTCCGTGTTGTGTTGATTAATTGTGTATGCTGTGAACCAAACTCCTAGGACCCATGCCTTACTGCCGTTTTCAGACCTCCCCACTCTTGAACTAAGCCCCTAACGCACACACGCATCGAGGTGAGCAAGCTCGATATTCGCGAGGTTGAAACGTAGGGACCCATTGTGGTGGCTGTGCTCTTGTGTACTCAGACTTCGTGTCTTTTCGGTCGGAGGGGGGGTCGAATTTGTTTGGCGGGTGAAGTGTGCGATGCGCTGACTGCGCACAAGCTTAGATGGTGGTGAGCCTCTTGAAGTGTGTGTTAGTGGGTGAGCCAATCCTCCTCAACAACTCGCAGCAACTCGCCGGTGGTGGTAAGCATCTTGAATCGCGCACTGGTAGACCTAGCACCCTCCAACAGTCGTAGTAACTCGCCGGTAGTGGTAAGCGCCTTAAATCGTGCATCGGTAGACCAACCCTTCGCAATGACTCGTAGCAGCTCGCCGGTGGACATATCTCAGCTTCTTTCGCAGGGAGCAGGCGAGGCGAACATACTCCGCCTGCGAGACGCTATAAGCATAGATCCACCAAATTGAGGGCCGGATGGAAGTGTATCAGCTCGCGAAGAATCTATGCTCCCTGATGATTTCCCGAACGTGGCCAGTTCAGTCCTGCTTACCCTAGATTGGAGCTCTGGCTTTGGCTTCTCGGCGCATTAGTGCATTGGCGTACACCAAGAATAATGCACCAGTGCGCTGAAGCTGGCTTCAAGAACGTATCATTCGTCGAGATGTGTCTAGATAGAGGTGTAGTGGATTACGGATCTGATGACTTCGAAACCCCGTCCGCTTGTGCTGTACTTAGCTGATACTTCATGCTGGCCGGTTCTTCCATGATCGGGGTTCAAACTTCAATGCGTGCTTCATCGGGAGCTTCGAACGGCACAGCACTCCTACAATCGTGCTTCGCATGCACGTGGAAGGGATCTCGGAAGGGTCGATGTCTCATCTCAACTTCTTGGTTTGCGAGAAGTTTATCCTGGGCTGACCTTCAATCTTGTCGTGCTACCTTGGACTTTGCAGAGACTACTTCCAACCGTCTGAGGACTTGCATTGCCAGGCTGCCGCAACGGGAACTGCCGGCATGGCGGGACGCAGGGGAGACGCGGCTTTATATCTGGCCGCAATCAAAGCCAATCTTGAGATGGTGAAATGATTACTTTCGTTGGACGATGATCCGTTGATTCGGAAATTTTCTGCTTTCACCTCTTTGAACCTTGCTGCCTTGTCCTATCAGGTATTGGGGGTAAAGTTCGAGCCTCGACGTCTCCCGAAGTATTCGGACAGACAGCGGGCAGAAGCAAAGGAGTGGAGAAGGCGTGTAACGGTATTCCTTCTAGAGGCCACGCCTAATGGGGTGAATGAGACTATGTTGTCCAAATATTCTCACGCAAATTCGCATGTCAAGAGCACCGAGCACAGCCGGTATTGGAGGTAGCCAGTACCAGCGAGGAAGGGAATCGTTTTGGTCGCTCTCATATCGGTGGGTAGCTAGGAGCTACATGCGGACGTTCAGCGCTTCATGATATTTTGCCAAGGCTGCGCATGATGCTCTGCCGTGGGGTCTGGGCTGCGTTTTTGCCCCGCTGCGGGAACCAAACTCTGGTTCAGGAGCCCCTGTGAGCAAAAAGGAGTATTTGCCGCGCGCATCAGCTGAATCCCCTCCATATGTGACAAAAATGTTTATCTCTTCCCAAGGCGGCATATTATTCGCAACCCTGACCTAGTGTCGAGAGGCTCGTAGAGGGTTGATGCATACAGGCAACTCCGCAGGCAATAAATCAGAGGCTTCAGCTGCTGCGGGCTTCTATTGAATCACTTAAGAGTGTTTCATCCATGGAGGGCCAAACTGTAGAGCGTCTAAGGGATGAGGGAACCTCAGATGGCCAGAATCAACATCGAGCTCTCCGATTACTTTCTCTAGGTCAGCCTCCTATCAGGTTCGGCGCCTTATCTAACCTAGAAACAGATGGAGGAGGTATAAGAGGTATCTCGGAGCTTATTATTCTCGACGAGATCATGCATCGGGTGAAACGGACTCAGAAACTCGATACTACACCACTACCAGCTGACTACTTCGACCTCGTCTGCGGCACAAGTACTGGAGGGTATGAGTTCTGTTCCTTTGTTTGCCCCTTTATACGATTACCTGATGCCGATGTCGGTATAGTCTGATTGCCATCCTGTTGGGTCGCCTCAGGTTATCAGTACCCGAAGCTATTGACAAATATCGGCTTCTTGCAAAAGAGGTATTTTCGGATAGGAAGCCGCCGGGAAAGGACGGCACGTTCAAGGCCTCAAAGTTGGAGAAAGCCATCAAAGATGTTATAGAATCGAAGCTGGGTCCCGGAACCGCGCAGGAAAAGATGTTTGAGCGAGAAAACTACGATCATTCATGCAAGACGTAGGCAAACCTCTTCTCTGCATGGGCGTTGGTCACTAACTTCACGATAGTTTTGTATGTGCTGTTGCCTCTCAACATATCAACAAACAGCCGAGGCTATTCCGTACCTGGTCAGCACACAAAAATCCGGGCTACAATTGTGCCATTTGGGAAGCTTGTCGTGCCACGTCGGCTGCTCCAACCTTTTTCAAGCCAATTCAGATAGGAGAGCCTGGGTTGGAAGAAAATTTCGTCGATGCTGGCCTGGGATGCAACAATCCAGTGAAGCAACTTCTTCAAGAAGCTACGCAGGAGTTTGGAGAAAGAGAGGTTAGCTGCATCGTCAGCATCGGTACAGGCAAGCCAAAAGTCACTGGGTTTAAAAAGTCTGGGTTTGGTCTCCAAAGGGTCTTACCGACAGACCTCATCAAAGCTCTGGCGAACATGGCCACTGATACAGAAGCAGAGGCCATGGAGATGAAGGAGAGATATAGGAATTGTCCGGGGCTGTATTACCGATTGAACGTGGATCGGGGCCTTGAGAGTATATCACTTGAAGAATGGGAAAAGCTGGGCGAGGTGAAGACCCACACCATGGCATATTTACAAGATGAAGATGTCAGCCAAAAAGTGGATGAGATCGCAAAGGCTCTGATTGGGATGCCTACTCGCACTTATTCCTTAGGTTGCTTAGGTATTTAAGCTGTCAGCCCGCCTTTTGATCAGCTGCTAATGACCTAAAGGTGGTGCTGTACCGACTGTGAATCAGCCCAGGAGATATTATATGTACCCTTCCTATAAGGTCGATCATTTCGTCACCCGAGAAGGTCCTCTGAACGAAATCCAACATCATCATCAATATTCTGAGCAGGTTGTCAAGGCCAAAGTCGTGGTGCTTTTAGGGATTGGTGGATGCGGAAAATCGCAAATGGCGCTTGAGTATTGTCACCAAGCTGAAGCCAATAGAAGATTCACTGCCATATTCTGGGTAGACGCGTCTTCTCCAAATACCGTGGCCCAAAGCTACACAACCATTGCTGCGACAATTTCAAAAGCCAATATCGACATGACCGATACAGCGGCCAACATTCGACTCGTGAAAGATATGATGAGTACATGGACGACAGCGTGGCTCCTTGTTTTCGATAATTTTGACAACCCGAAGGCGTTTACTGAGAAGCCCGTTGAGGATTATTTTCCTCGTGGCAAGAATGGGTTCATCCTCTTAACAAGCAGGCATGCCGAGTCGGAGCGTCTAGGGCATACTATTTCTATCTCGAATATGTTGGAGACAGAGGCGTTGGAGCTTCTTTTTCGCTCGTCAAAGTGTGAAAGGCATGATGAAAATATTGCTAAAGGCAAGAAGATCATCGACAGATTGGGGAATCTCGCTCTTGCCGTTGATCAGGCAGGGGCTTACATCAAAGGACGCATTGACTTCGCTGCTTTCCTGGATCACTTCAACCACCGCCGGGAAGATATATTGAGGATAACCCCTGACATATGGGCATATCGACGCAAAAGAAATGAGACAGAGGCTGAACAATCACTAAGCGTAGCAACAACCTGGGAATTATCATTCGACCAAATCGCAGGAGACCCTAAGAGCCCTACGGAACTTGAAAGCAAGCGGCATCTACTTACTCTTAGTGCTTTCTTTAACGGTCAGAACATAGCTGAGGAGATATTCCAACTATCTCAGAATTCGGATACGCTTCCTTGGATGGCTATTTTCATTCGCGACGGCGTTTGGGACAAGTATAGATTTTTGGACGTCGTAACAGAACTACAAAATCTATCATTGATTCAGAACCATATTAACGGATTGTCAGGCGTCTCCTTTTCACTACATCCACTAATCCAGGATTGGATAAAGCTCAGGCTCGATTCTCAAGACCAGCAGAAGTATACGACTGAAGCATTACGGATTTTCTCTAATTACATAGGGATTCAGGATACTGATAAGCTGGCAGTGCAAGCGAAACAGATAATTCTTTCTCATCTAGATACTGGTCTCGAGAATAGTCACAAGTATCTATATGGAACTATACGATTAGGGGAATCTACATTAGAAGCCCCCGCACTTATATTTGCAGATTTCTATGAACGACAAGGCCGGTACGAGGAGGCGGAGCGGCTGTTCGGGCGGGTGCTCAAGGGACGTGAAGAACGGCTGGGGCGGGACCACCCGGACACGCTGAGGACAGTACATAGCCTCGCGATCGTCTATAAACAACAAGGCCGGTACGAGGAAGCGGAGCGGCTATACGGGCGGGTGCTCAAGGGACATGAGGAACGGCTGGGGCGAGACCACCCTGACACGCTGAGGACAGTACACAACCTCGCGATCGTCTATTACAGACAAGGCCGGTACGAGGAGGCGGAGCAACTGTACGGGCGGGTGCTCAAGGGACGTGAGGAGCAGCTGGGGCAAGACCACCCGGGCACGCTGCTGACAGTACACGGCCTCGCGATCGTCTATGAACAACAAGGCCGGTACGAGGAAGCGGAGCGGCTATACGGGCGGGTGCTCAAGGGACATGAGGAACGGCTGGGGCGAGACCACCC
>Ga0335072_10001026_pt1 | contig 47981 bp, 38 predicted proteins | sample Lox_Sample_21_FD_206725 | JGI IMG/M metagenome (GOLD analysis project Ga0335072, IMG submission 206725) | Soil microbial communities from Loxahatchee National Wildlife Refuge, Florida, United States - Lox_Sample_2.1 | ecosystem: Environmental > Terrestrial > Soil > Wetlands | place: USA...
GAAGCGTGAGGAAGAGCAACGTGGCCGAGCACACTGGCGTAGAGACGCCCGCAGACGACACGGCATACTTCGACCCGGAGTACACCGAGGAAGAGTTCGACGGCGAGGACGCCCCGTCGGAGTACACCACCGAGTCCCCGGAGGCTGCGGCGCCGCGCGCCGACCGGCGCCCGGTGATCACCGGTCACGCCAATGGCACCGGCCGCCGCAAGGAGGCCGTCGCCCGCGTGCGTATCGTCCCCGGCACCGGCCAGTGGACGATCAATGGCCGACCGCTTGACGCCTACTTCCCCAACAAGGTTCACCAGCAGATCGTCAGCGAGCCGTTCGTGACGCTCGGCGCCGAGGGCAAGTTCGACGTCATCGCCCGCATCGTCGGCGGCGGCACCACCGGTCAGGCTGGCGCCCTGCGGCTCGGTCTGGCCCGCGCCCTGACGCTCGTGGACCCGGAGAACCGTCCGCCGCTGAAGAAGGCCGGCTTCCTTACCAGGGACGCCCGGGTGAAGGAGCGCAAGAAGTACGGCCTCAAGAAGGCCCGCAAGGCTCCTCAGTACTCCAAGCGCTAGCAGCGGCACACCCAGATCTACCGACATGGGCCGGATATTCGGTACTGACGGTGTTCGCGGTGCCGCTGGAGTTGAGCTGACAGCTCAGCTTGCCATGGACTTGGCGGTGGCGGCGGTGCCCGTGCTGGCACCTGCCGCGACCGCTGCTGGTCTCGGGCGCCATCCCGTCGCCGTCATCGGACGCGACTCGCGGGCTTCAGGCGATTTCCTCGAAGCGGCCGTCGTCGCCGGGCTGGCGAGTTCCGGGGTCGACGTGCTCCGGCTCGGTGTTATCCCGACCCCCGGCGTCGCCTACCTCACGGGGGCGCTCAACGCCGACTTCGGTGTCGTGCTCTCCGCGAGCCATAACCCCGCAGTGGACAACGGGATCAAGTTCTTCGGGCGGGCAGGCGTCAAGCTGCCGGACGAGACGGAAGACGAGATCGAGGCGTGGCTCAACGCGCCCGGGGGGACGACGCCCCGTACCGCCCGGCTGCCGGGATTTGCGTCTGAGGGTCTCATCGCGGCCCACGGCTTCGGGCGGGTAACCGACGCGTACTCCGCGCACGAGACCTACCTCGAGCACCTGCTCGGCACCCTGCCGGTCTCGGCGTCCGGGCAGCCGGCGCTGCACGGGCTGCGCGTGGTCGTGGACTGCGCGCACGGCGCCGCGTACAGCATCGGACCGCGCGCGCTGCGCCGTGCCGGCGCCGAAGTCGTCGCCATCGGGGCCGCCCCAGACGGGCTGAACATCAACGCGGGTGTCGGCTCTACCCACCTCGACACGCTCGCGGCGGCGGTCGTCGAGCACGGCGCCGATGCAGGCCTGGCCTTCGATGGTGACGCCGACCGCTGCCTGGCCGTCGACGGGGAGGGCCAGCCGCTCGACGGAGACCAGATCCTCACCGTGCTCGCGTCGCGGCTCAAGCAGGACAACCAGCTTGCCGGCGACGCGGTGGTCGTGACGGTGATGTCCAACCTGGGCTTCCACGACGCGATGCGCCAGTCCGGCATCACGGTGATCGAGACCCCGGTCGGCGATAAGCACGTGTACGCCGCGATGCGCGACGGCGGCTACATCCTCGGCGGCGAGCAGTCGGGGCACATCATCCAGATGGGCCACGCCACCACCGGGGACGGCGTGCTAACCGGCTTGCACCTGCTCGCCGCGGTGAACAGCAGCGGAGTCCCGGTCTCCGCCGCCGGCAAGATGATGACCAGGTACCCGCAGGTCCTGCTCAATGTCCGCGGCGACAAGGACCGGGCGATGGCCAGCCCCGAGGTGGCCGACGCGGTGAGCGCGGCCAGGTCCAAGCTCGGCGACGCGGGCCGCGTGCTGCTGCGGCCGAGCGGGACCGAGCCGGTCATCCGCGTGATGGTCGAGACCCGCGAGTCCGCGCTTGCCGAGGAGGTCGCGCGGCAGCTGGCGAGCGCGGTCCGCCTGGCTATGTCCTGACACGGCTGTCTCCCAGCCTGCAAGGTCAACCGCTGCCCGGCCAAAACCTGGAGAGTGTCGCACAGGTTGTCCCCGGCTGACGGGGGAGACTAGGTGGCATGCGCGATGCTTACTCGGTTTCCAAGGTCCGGGCGGCTGAGGGTGCGCTGATGGCGCAGCTTCCCGGCGGGGCGCTCATGCAGCGGGCGGCGGCGGGGCTCGCCTCGGTGTGTGCGGGGATGCTCCGGGACGGCGCGGGCGGGGTCTACGGTGCGCGGGTCGTGATTCTGGCTGGGACCGGCGACAACGGCGGAGACGCGCTGTACGCGGGGGAGCGGCTGGCGCGGCGAGGTGCGTCGGTCACCGCTATCCAGGCAGGCCCGCACATACACGACGAGGGCGCCAGGGCGCTCATCGGTGCGGGGGGCCGGATCGTTCCGGTCGTGCCGCCGCGCGATCCCGACGCCACCAGGGACGACCTGGGCGGCCCGGCGGAGCAGGGCGGGGAAGGCCGTTACGATGCCGGGCACGAGGTGCGCCGGGCCATCGGACGGGCGGACCTGATCATTGACGGGATGCTCGGCATCGGCGGCAAGGGCGGGCTCAGGGAGCCGTACGCCACGCTCGCGCAGCTTGCGGCGAACGTGCGGAATGCCGTGACCGTTGCGGTTGACCTGCCGTCCGGCATCGACGCCGATACCGGGATCGTCGCCGGGCCGGCCGTACGGGCCGACGTCACCGTGACGTTCGGGGCGGTCAAGCCGGGACTGCTGATCGACCCGGGCGCCGGCCAGGCCGGCGTCGTCGAGTTCGTCGACATCGGCCTCGGCCCCTACCTGGGCAACTCGCCCGACGTGACCGCGCCGCAGGCGGACGACATCGCCGCGCTCCTCCCGCGCCCGACGCCGGAATCCGACAAGTACCGGCGCGGCGTGCTCGGCCTGCTGACCGGGAGCGACCGCTATACGGGCGCTGCCGTGCTCGCGACGGGAGGCGCGGTCAGGGGCGGGGCCGGCATGGTCCGGCTGGTCACCTTCCCTGGCGCGGCAGCCGCCGTCCGGCAGCTGCACCCCGAGGTGGTCATCACCGAGCTGGCAGGTGAAACAGGCAACCGTTCCGGGTCAGCCGCTTCCGAGCCGTCTGGCAGCGGCCCGGGGTTCCCCGAAGACGTGGGCCGGGTACAGGCATGGGCCGTCGGCTCAGGGATGGGCACCGACGAGACGGCGGCACGGCGGCTCGCGGCGGTGCTTGCCACCCCTCTGCCTGTGCTGATCGACGCGGACGGGCTGACGCTGCTCGCCAGGCACAGGGAGCTGCTGCCCCGGCCCGCGCCCACGCTGCTCACCCCGCACGCGGGCGAGCTTGGCCGGCTCCTTGACGCGGACCCGGCCGACATCGAGGCGAGAAGGCTTGAGTACGCGCGGCACGCCGCGGCCGTGCTGGGCGCGTGCGTGCTGCTCAAGGGATCTACCACCGTCATCGCGCCGCCGGACGGCCTTGATCCGGTGCTCGTGAACACCACGGGGACGCCGTGGCTCGCCACCGCGGGAACCGGCGATGTCCTCGCCGGGCTCGCCGGCTCCCTGCTCGCACAGGGGCTGCTGCCGCCGCAGGCGGCGATCTGTGCCGCTTACCTGCACGGGCTCGCCGCCAGGTTCGCCGCCTCCGGTGTGGATGCCGGGGACGGCGACGGGCAGCCCGGTTTTTACCGCGCTGCGGCACCTATCGGTGCCTCGGACGTGGTAACCGCGCTCCCGCGGGCGTTCGGCGCGCTCTTATCGTCCGCGTGACGACACCGCCGCCGGCGGGCCTCGTCGTGTCCGCGCTGCAAATAGCATGAAGCCTATGGACAGCCCAGCGGAGGCGAGCGTCGAGCTCGGCGCGATCACGCGGAATATCGCGGCGCTGCGCGCGCACGTGGCGCCGGCCGCGCTCATGGCGGTGGTGAAGGCCAACGGTTACGGCCACGGCGCGGTCCCCGCGGCGCGGGCGGCGGTGCGCGGCGGCGCCGACTGGCTCGGCGTGGTGCACGTGGCCGAGGCGCTTGAGCTCCGCCGGGCGGGCATCGACGTACCACTGCTGTGCCTGATGGCGATCGGCTCGGATAACCACGCGGCCGCGATCGCGGCTGACGTGGACCTGGCGGCGGGGTCGGCCGACATGGTGCGGCGGCTCGCCGCGGTCGCCGAGGCCGTGGGCCGCCCGGCGCGGGTGCACCTGAAGGCGGACACCGGGCTCAGCCGGGGCGGGGCCACCGCGGCGGACTGGCCGTCCGTGCTGGCCGCGGCCCGCCAGGCCCGCGATGACGGCAACGTCGTGATCGCGGGCCTCTGGTCGCATTTCGCCTCGGCGGACGAGCCGGGTAACCCGTCGATCCAGGCACAGCTCACCGTGTTCAAGGAAGCCCTGGCGGTCGCGGAGGGCGCGGGCATTACGCCGCAGGTGCGGCACATCGCCAACACCGCGGCGGCGCTGGACGTGCCGGAGGCCCGCTATGACCTGGTGCGGGTCGGCGGCGGCGGTTACGGCCTCGCCACCCTTCCCGGCGGGCCGCCGGCCTGGCTCAGGCCCGCGATGACGCTGCGGACCCGGCTGGTGCTCGTGAAGCGGGTTCCGGCGGGCACGGGGGTCTCGTACGGCCACCGGTACACGACGTCGCGCGAGACGACGCTCGGGCTTGTGCCGCTCGGCTACGCCGACGGCATCCCGCGCACGGCGACCGGCCTGCCGCTGGTGGCCGTCCGCGGCCGCCGGTGGCGGATCGCGGGCACGGTCTGCATGGACCAGATGGTTATCGACTTCGGCGACGAGCCGGTGGCGGAGGGGGACGAGGTAGTGCTCTTCGGGCCTGGGGATGACGGCGAACCGACCGCTCAGGAATGGGGCGAGGCGCTCGGCACGATTTCGTACGAGATCGTAACCGGCATCGGCGCGCGGGTGCCGAGGTCGCACCGTGAGTAGCGACGACGGTATCTCGCTGACCGTTCCCACCGCGGCCGGGATGCGCGCGCTCGGGCGGTCCCTGGCCGCGCTGCTGCGCGCGGGTGACCTGGTGATTCTCAGCGGCGGGCTCGGCGCGGGCAAGACCACGCTGACCCAGGGGATTGGTGAGGGGCTAGGCGTTCGCGGACCGGTTACCTCGCCCACGTTCGTGATCGCGCGGGTGCACCCGCCGGCCGCGCCCGACGCCTGGGGCAGGACGGGCGGTGTCGGGCGGAACCTGACCCGGCCGCAGCCGGCGCTCGTGCACGCGGACGCGTACCGGCTTGGCAGCGCGCTCGAACTTGACGACCTTGATCTGGACACAGACACCGCCGCCGCGGTGACAGTGGTGGAGTGGGGCGAAGGGCTGGCCGAGGGTCTGTCAGCCGACCGCCTGGAGATCACGATCACGAGTGAGCCGGCCATCTCCGATGTGCTGGCTGACTCGGCCGGGGACATGCCTCGCACGGTGCGGATTTCCGCTGTAGGCGAGCGCTGGGAAGGCATCGAGTTGCCACTCGCGGATCTCGCTGATCGTCTATAGTTCGGCTTTGTACCGTTCCGTTCTGTACGTTCTACCTGCTCTCTAGGTCACCAACCCTCACCGGAGGCATGCCGTGTCTCAGCATGGGTCATTCCCCGGCCGACCGCGTGGCCGCCGGGCACGTCACGCCGGCGGCGGGCCGGATGACTGGCAGGGATATGACGCCACGCCGCAAGACCAGCGCGAGTTTCCCGACCTCGCACCGGTCCGCCCTCGGGAGGCCCGGGCGCGCGACAGCCGGGTGCAAGGCGGTCAGCCCGGTCAGCCCGGTCATCCAGGCGGCTACGGCTACCCCGGCGCCGGCGGTCCTGATGGCTACCAGCAGGGCGGTCAGGCGCCGTCGGGCGGCGGCTACGGTGGTGCGGGCCAGTACGGCGGCGGTTACCCTGGCGGCGGCTACGGCGGAGGCGGCCAGCCGCCCTGGGGCCCCGAGCAGCCGTGGCCGGGGCAGCAGACGGGACAGCCCGACCCGGCGCAGCCAACGCAGTACCAGCAGCAGCAGTCGTCGGTGCCGCAGCCACCGGTGGCGCCGCCGCGGCAGGAGCGGAGATCGCGGCAGCGCGAGGATGCGGCGCGGCAGCGCGAGGATGAGGCGCCGTCCTGGGCCGAGCCCGACTCGGTAGAGGCGTTCTCCGAGCGCTGGCACCGGCGTGGCCTGGATGACTCGCGAGAAGAGCGACGAGAGGTCAGGCGCAAGCGTCGCCGGCTGCTGATCGCGGGCGGCGTGGTGGTCGCCCTGGCGGTCGGGGCGGCGGTTTACCTTCTTAGCGGCGGCCCGGGGGCCGCCAACCTCGGCTTCGGTAACTTCGTGACAAGCTTCCTGCCGGGCGAGCTTCAGAAGGTGCCCGACCCGTGTACTACGCTCCCGGCGGCGACGCTGAGCAAGTACATGCCTGGCACGCTCAAGGAGGCCGCGCCGCCGCTGAACTCGGGCGCAAGCACCGAGTGCACGTGGACGCTGGACAACGCGCCGACCTACCGGGTGCTCGAGGTGCAGCTTCAGGCTTACTCGCCGAGCGGGCTCGCCTCGGGGGACGGCAGCGCCACCTTCGCGGCGGAAGACGCCTATGAGTCGTTCGAGAACGGCTTCACCTCGCCGGGGCCGAAGAGCGGACAGCCCAAGGCCACGGTGACGGACCTGTCCGGAATGCCCGGCGGCACGCAGACGTCCGCCTTCCAGGCCACTCAGGTGTTCAACCGGGGCGGCGCGGTCACCGACGTGGCCAACGTCCTCGTCCGCTACCGCAACGTCATCATCACCGTCGTGGTCGACGGCCTCGACCAGACCAGCGGCGGCAAGCAGTACGGCCCGGTGACCATGAGCGACCTCACCACCGAGGCGAACGCGGTTGCCACGCAAATGGCGGCTCAGATCGCAAACTAGTCGCCGCTGCGGCTACCCTCGTTCTTCGTGCTGCTGCTCGGACTGGACACCGCGACTCCCGCGGTGACGGTTGCGCTGCATGACGGCGGCCAGCCGCTGGCCCAGCTCGTCACTGTGGACGCGCACCGCCACGCGGAACTGCTCGCCCCGGCCATCGCCAAGGTCATCGCCGACGCCGGCGCCGACCGCGCCGACCTGACCGGCATCGCGGTCGGGGTCGGCCCCGGCCCCTACACAGGCCTGCGGGTCGGCGTCGTGACCGCGAAGGTACTCGGTGCGGCGCTCGGGATCCCGGTCTACGGAGTGTGCACGCTCGATGTGATCGCAGCCGGCGTCGATATCGAGCCGCCCTTCGCGGTGGCCACCGACGCCCGGCGCAAGGAGGTCTACTGGGCCCGCTACGGCGAGACGGGCCGCTCGGCCGGGCCCGAGGTCGACCGCCCCGCGGAGGTCCCCAGGCACCTCAACGTGAATCACATGCCGGTCGCGGGTGAAGGTCCGCTGATCTACCCGGAGCACTTCCCTTTTGGCATCGCGCCGACCTACCCGGCCGCGGCCACGCTGTGCCGGATCGTCAGCGCCGCCCTGGCCGACGGCGAGCCCGCGGCGGACGACACCAGGGCCGGCGTCGGCAGCCGACGGGTGCTGCTGCCGCCGGAGCCGCTGTACCTGCGGCGCCCAGACGCCCGTGAGCCCCGGCCGCCGAAGCGGGTGACACCGTGATGGCCGGCTGGCGGGCCCGGCGGCCCGCACCCGATGACCCGCGGCCGGCCGGCGACAGGGGCGGCGATGCCCCGGCGGCACGGCTGCGCACGATGGTCCCCGCGGACCTGGTCGATGTCATCGCGCTCGAGCACGAACTGTTCCCCGATGATCCGTGGACGCCAGAGATGTTCGCCGACGAGGTCGCCAGGCCGTCAGACAGCCGCCTTTACCTGATCGCGGAGGCGGATGCCGGCGACGGGGGCGTCCGCGAAAGCGAGATCGTGAGCGGCGCCGGCGCGGTCGGCGGGCCCGTCGTGGCAGGCTACGCCGGGATGATGTTCGTCCCTGGCGGGTCGCAGGCCGATGTGCTGACGATCGCGGTCCGCCCGGCCTACTGGGGCAAGGGCATCGGCTCCGAGTTGCTCGGCACGCTGCTCGCGACCGCTCAGGAGCGGGGCTGCTGGGAGGTCTTCCTTGAGGTCCGCGCCGACAACCCGCGGGCGCACGGGCTCTACCTGCGGCGCGGGTTCAAGGAGATCGGCGTGCGCCGCGGCTACTACCAGCCGTCTGGGGTGGACGCGATCGTGATGCGCAAGGAACTCGTGCGGTGATAACCGATTCCCCTCTGGTGCTCGGCATCGAGACGTCATGCGATGAGACCGGCGTCGGCATCGTCCGCGGCAGGGAACTGCTCGCGGACGAGGTGGCCTCGTCGATGGACCAGCACGCCAGGTTCGGCGGGGTGGTGCCCGAGGTGGCCAGCCGGGCGCACCTGGAGGCGATGGTGCCCGTGCTCGACGGCGCGCTCGCGAAGGCGGGTGTCCGCCCGTCTGACATCGACGCGGTCGCGGTGACCGCCGGTCCCGGCCTGGCCGGAGCGCTGATGGTGGGCGTGGCGGCGGCGAAGGCCTACGCCTACGCGCTCGGCAAGCCGCTCTACGGCGTGAACCACCTGGCCGCCCACGTCGCCGTCGACCAGTTGGAGCACGGCCCGCTGCCCGCCCCCTGCATCGCGCTGCTTGTCTCCGGCGGGCACTCGTCGCTGCTGCTCGTGCCGGACGTGACCGGCGAGGTGCGCCCGCTCGGCGCGACGATCGACGACGCTGCGGGCGAGGCCTATGACAAGGTGGCCCGGGTGCTCGGCATGCCGTTTCCCGGTGGCCCGCCAGTCGACAAGGCGGCCAGGGAAGGATCGCCCGACGCGATCAGGTTCCCGCGGGCCAAGCTGCACGACGGCACACTTGACTTCTCGTTCGCCGGCCTCAAGACCGCGGTCGCCCGCTGGGTGGAGGCTCGCGCGGACGCCGGGGAACAGGTCCCCGTGGCCGACGTGGCGGCCTCCTTCCAGGAGGCCGTCGCCGACGTGCTGACCCGCAAGGCAGTGGCCGCCTGCCGCCAGTACGGTGTCAGCGACCTGGTGATCGGCGGCGGGGTGGCGGCGAACTCCCGGCTGCGCGCGCTGTCCGCCGAGCGCTGCGCCGACGCGGGCATACGGCTCCGCGTTCCCCGTCCCGGCCTGTGCACAGACAACGGCGCGATGGTGGCCGCGCTCGGTGCCTCCATCGTGGCTGCCGGCCGCCCTCCGTCTACCCTGGCGCTGCCCGCGGACTCGTCGCTCCCGGTCGCCGAGGTCCTGGTCCCCTAAGAGAAACGGATGCCGCCTTCGCGCCGCACGTCACGAGGCTGCGGGGGCCGCCGGCCAGGAAGGGCGCTGGCTACTTCGGCTTCCTCTTGGTGAGCCTGCGGACCGCGACCGCGATCGCGGCACTGATCGCGGCGACGGGCAGCACGCGCTTCAGTATCGGGACGACGACGAACTTGAAGGCGTTCAGCGACTCTTCCTGCTTCATCACCGGGACGGCGGCGGGCTTGGCGGCGACGGGTGCCGCCTCGCCGGAAGAGCCGGCCGCCGTCCCGTCGGCCTCGGGGGCGGCGGTCTCCCCGGCGGCGGTGGCGGCGTTGTCGGAGGCGATCAGCGCTTCCAGGTTGGACGCGAACTGCGCGATGAGCTTGCCGCTCACCTCGGGCAGCAGCGACCGGCCGAACTGCGCCGGGCGGCCGGTCACGTTCAGCGAGGTGTGGATGGCGACGAGGGTGCTTCCTGCGGTGTCCGCGGCCTTCAGGCTGGCCTGCACGTTCGCCGAGGCAGTGCCCGCGCCGCGGGTCTCCTTGCCGGATGCCTCGATCGCGATCCTGAGGTTCTCCTGGTCCTTCTCGGTGAACTTCGCCGTGCCCTTGTACATGAGGGACAGCGGGCCGAGCTTGACCTTCACCTGGCCCTCGATCTCGTTACCGTCTTCGGAAATCGACAGGACGCTGGCCCCCGGCATGCACGGAGCGATCCGCTCAACGTCAAGCAGAACGTCCCACGCCTTCTCTGGCGGAACCGGGACGGTGAACGAGTTGTCAAGCTCAATGGCCATACGGACACTACTTTCTCGCCGGTTAACGTGCTCGTGGAGATTCTATGCTCACGCCTCTCCCCTGGTGTCAGCAGCTTAAGCGTCCGGCAAAACACCCGGCCCCCCCCCGTGCCGCGCAACGGCACGGGGCGGGCCCGCTCTGGTGTGTTACGACAAGCCGGCCGCCGTTGCCAGGGCGCGGCCGGTGAGGACGCGGGCCAGGTGCCGCCGGTAGTCGGCGGCACCGCGCAGGTCGCTCGGCGGGGTGGTGCCCTCGTCGGCGTGCGCGGCGGCGGCAGCGACCGCCGCGGCCGACGCCTCGGAACCGGACGCCGCCGCCTCGACCGCGTGCGCACGTACGGGCACCGAGCCCATGTTGGTCAGCCCGACCCGGGCCTGCGTCACGTGGCCGTCGGAACGCTGGGCGACCGCGGCGACCCCGACGATCGCCCAGGCCTGCGCGGTGACGTTGAACTTCTCGTACCGGTAACCCCAGCCGTCCAGTTTCGGCACCCGGATCGTGGTGAGGATCTCGCCGGGAGCCAGGGACGTGCTCAGGTAGTCGGTAAAGAAGTCGGCGGGCGCGATCTCCCGGGAACCATTGGGACCGGTCGCGATGAGCGTCGCGTCGAGCGCGGTGATGACGGCCGGCAGGTCGCCGGCCGGGTCGGCGTGCGCGAGACCGCCGCCAATGGTGCCCCGGTGCCGCACCGCCGGGTCCGCGATCGTCCCCGCTGCCTGCGCGAGCAGGCCGCAGTGCGCTGCGATGAGCGGGTCGCGCGTCACTTCGTAGTGCGTGGTCAGCGCACCGATCTCAAGCGCGTCGCCGGCGTCGCGGACCCCGCGCAGCTCGGCGAGCCCGCCCACGTCCACGAGCACCGACGGGTAGGCGAACCGCAGCCGGAGCAGCGGCAGCAGCGACTGCCCGCCCGCGATCACCTTGGCGTCCTCGCCGCCGGCCACGAGGGCGCCTATCGCTTCGTCAAGCGACGACGGCCGGGTGTAGTCGAACTTCGCCGGAATCATCGGTCAGCCCCTTCCGCGGCCGCAGTACGCTGAGCTTCCTGGATGGCCCGCCACACGCGCTCAGGCGTGCAGGGCATCGGCACGTCGGACACCCCCAGCGGGCGGAGCGCGTCGACGATCGCGTTGACCACGGCCGGGGTAGACGCGATCGTGCCCGCCTCGCCGACGCCCTTGACGCCGAGCGGGTTGAGCGTGGACGGCGTGGTGGTCCGTCCGGTCGTGAACGACGGCAGGTCAGCCGCCGACGGGATGAGGTAGTCCGCGAGCGACGCGGTGACGAGGTTGCCTGAAGAGTCGTACGCGGCTTCCTCGTACAGGGCCTGGGCGACGCCCTGCGCGATCCCGCCGTGCACCTGGCCCTCGACGATCAGCGGGTTCACCACGACCCCTACGTCGTCGACCGCGACATAGGACCGGATCTTGACCTGGCCGGTCTCGGTGTCGACCTCGACCGCGCACAGGTGCGTGCCGTGCGGGAACGAGAAGTTGTTCGGGTCATAGGTCGCGTCGGAGTCCAGCGACGGCTCGACCCCCTCCGGCAGGTTGTGCGCGGCGAAGGTGGCGAACGCGATCTCGCCGAGCGTCTTTCCCTGGTCGGGGTCGCCGCGCACTGCCCAGCGCCCCGAGTCCCATTCCAGGTCGTCCGGGGAGACCTCGAGCATGGCCGCCGCGACGACCCGCGCCTTCTGCCGCACCTTCTCGCAGGCCACGACGACCGCCGTGCCGCCGACGACGAGTGACCGCGACCCGTAGGTGTCCATGCCCTTGGGTGCGACCGCCGTGTCGCCGTGCAGCACCCGCACGTTCTCGAACGGGATGCCGAGCTGGTCGGCGACGATCTGCGACCACGCGGTCTCATGACCCTGACCGTGCGCGCTCGACCCGGTCACGACCTCCACCGTGCCGGTCGGCAGCACGCGGATCGAGGCGCTCTCCCAGCCGCCCGCCGCGTACGCGAGCGAGCCGAGGACCCGCGATGGCGCCAGCCCGCACATCTCGGTAAATGTGGAGACGCCGATGCCCAGCCGGACCGGAGAGCCGGACTCGTTCCGCAGCGACTGCTCCGCGCGGAGTTCGTCGTAGCCGAACATCTCGCGGGCGGCCGCGGTGGCGGCCTCGTAGTTGCCCGAGTCGTAGGTCAGCCCGGCGATCGTGGTGTAGGGGAACTCCTCGTGCCTGATCCAGTTCCGCTCGCGCAGCTCGAGCGGATCGATCCCGAGCGTCGCCGCCAGGTCGTCCATCAGGTGCTCGACGGCGTACGTCGCCTCGGGCCGTCCGGCGCCGCGGTAGGCATCGGTCGGTGTCTTGGTGGTGAACACGCCGGTGCAGCTGAACCGGTAGGCGTCCATCTTGTAGATGGCGTTGAACATGAACGCGCCGAGCAGCGGAACGCCCGGCGTGACAAGCATCAGGTAGGCGCCCATGTCCGCGAGCAGGTCCACATCGAAGCCCCTGATGCGGCCGTCGGCGTCGGCGGCAAGGCGCAGCCGCTGGATCTGGTCGCGGCCGTGGTGCACGGCGACGTTGCCCTCAGAGCGGGACTCGGTCCACTTCACCGGGCGCCCCAGCTTGCGGGCGAGCAGCAGCGAGAGCACCTCTTCCGCGGTGACCTGGAGCTTCGATCCGAACCCGCCGCCGACGTCCGGGGCGATGACCCGGAGCTTGTGCTCGGGGATGCCGGTGACGACCGTGAGCATCACCCGCAGCACGTGCGGGATCTGGGTGGATGTCCACATTGTGTACTCGTCGGCGACCGGCGCGACCACTACGGCCCGCGGCTCCATCGCCGACGGGATCAGCCGCTGCTGGCGGTAGGTGCGTTCGATGACCACGGGCGCGTCGCGGAACGCGGCGTCCAGGTCGCCGTTGGCGAACGTCCAGGTGAAGGACTTGTTGCCCGCTTCGTGAACGAGCGGCGACCCCTCGGTGAGCGCCGCCTCCATGTCGAGCACCGGCTCGAGCGGCTCGTACGTCACGTCGATGAGTTCGACCGCGTCGGCCGCGGCGTACCGGTCCCTGGCTACCACGGCGGCGACGATCTCGCCGCCGTACCGGACGGTGTCCACCGCCATCGGCGGGTGGCTGGGGATCACGATGTCCGGGGTCACCGGCCAGGCGCAGGGCAGCGAGCCCTGCTCGGCGGCGAAGTCGGCGCCGGAGTACACGGCGATCACGCCGGGTACCTCGCGTGCCGCGGACAGGTCAACCGCGGTGATCCTGGCGTGCGCGTACGGGCTGCGCGCGAACGCGACCTGGGTAAGCCCGGGCAGCGTGATGTTGTCCGTCCAGTTCGTCTGGCCGGTGATCAGCCGCGCGTCCTCCTTGCGGGTGCGCGCCTTGCCCACCTCGGTGGCGGGGATCTCGGTCGCGGTCATGCGGTCACCTCCGCCTCAACGCTGCCGTTCGCGGCCTTTAGCACCGCGCGGACGATGTTCTGGTAGCCCGTGCAGCGGCACAGGTTGCCTTCAAGCCCGTCCCTGACCTCTTCCTCGGTCGGGTGCGGGTTCTCGCTGAGCAGGTCAGCCGCGGCCATGATCATGCCGGGAGTGCAGTAGCCGCACTGCAGCGCGTGCTCTTCGTGGAAGGCCTGCTGCAGCGGATGGAGTTCACCCGACCCGTTGGCCAAGCCCTGGATGGTGGTGATCTCGGCCCCGTCGGCTTGCACCGCAAGGACAGCGCAGCTTTTCACCGACCGGCCGTTCATCAAAACGGTGCATGCCCCGCAATTCGAGGTATCGCATCCGATAGGGGTACCGGTACGCCCTGCCTGTTCTCTCAGGTAATGCACCAGAAGCAGCCGGGCTTCGACGTCGTCGTCGTAGCGCACGCCGTCGACTTTCACGCTGATCCTCATAACGCGGCCTCCTCGCCGTGCCAGATGCGCCTGTGCACACGGTAAGACCAGCGTTGCGGCCCGCACCAGACCCCGTTCCACGATGTAAAGGATAATTGCGCGACGCAAATGCTAATTGCGGTCATGTAAGGCCCGTTAGTGGCTTTTCGGTGGTAATTCCGCCGCCCTTATGGTGAAGCAGAACGGATTCGGCTCCGCCGTTCCCCGGCCACCCTGTCCTAACCAGACGTCGCCTGTCCGGCTGAGCGGCCGGCCCGGCCCTGGCCACGCCGGCTCCGGTACGGGCTGGTCGCGCTGACGTCACGGCGCGGGGACGATCCGGTCCTGACCGGCGGTTGCCTCTGGTTTCGGAGGTTTCCTGTGGGTTAACCTACGGAAAGACTTGCTTCAGATGGTTTAAAGTTCGTAAACCGTGGTTTTCCGTAGCAAAGTGGGAGGTGGCGATGGCTACCGCCGAAGACGCGCGTTCAGGCCTGGCCGAGCAGCAAGTGGACAAGGGCCTTAAGACCGGCGCCCTGGGGCTCGTCTCCAGCGTTGTCATGGGAGTGGCGTCAACCGCTCCCGCTTACAGCCTGGCGGCGACGCTCGGGCTGATCGTCGTGGCGGTGGGGCTTGGCGCGCCGATTGTCGCGCTGATCGCCTTCGTCCCGATGCTGCTGACGTCGATCGGCTACAGCGAGCTGAACAAGGCCGACCCGGACTGCGGCACCACCTTTACCTGGGCCACGCGCGCGTTCGGTCCGAAGACCGGCTGGGCGGGCGGCTGGGCGATCGTCGCCGCCGACATCCTGGTCATGATGAGCCTGGCGCAGGTCGCGGGACAGTACGTCTTCGAACTCTTCGGGGCGCACGGCATCGGGTCTGACCCCACAAGCGGCTGGGTGCTCCTGGTCGGGATCTTGTGGATCGTCGCGATGACCTACATCTGCTACCGGGGCATCGAGGTCTCGGCGGCGTTCCAGCGCGTCCTGCTCAGCGTCGAAGTGGTCATGCTGCTGGTGTTCTCGGTTGTCGCGCTCGTCAGGGTCGGCAACGGGCATCACCCGGCCGGCTCGCTCACCCCGACGTTCACCTGGCTCAACCCCTTCCACATCTCCAGCTTCTCGGCCTTCGTCAGCGGCATCATCCTCATGCTGTTCATCTACTGGGGCTGGGACACGGCGGTCGCGGTCAACGAGGAGACCAAGGACCCGGACAAGACGCCCGGCCGCGCGGCGATCATCTCCACGGTCATCCTGCTGGTCACGTACGTGATCACGATCTTCGCCGCCCAGTCGTTCGCCGGTGTCGGGACGACCGGGACCGGCCTGGCCAACCCGTCCAACTCGGGCGACGTGCTGTCGATCCTCGGCGGGGAGGTCTTCGGCACTTCGGGCTTCGGGCTGTTCCTCGCCCGGCTGCTGATCCTGATGGTGCTCAGCTCCGCGGCGGCCTCGACCCAGACCACGATCCTGCCCACGGCCCGGACCACGCTGTCCATGGCGGCATACAAGGCCATCCCGACGGTGTTCGCCAAGATCCACCCGCGCTACCTGACGCCCACCGTGTCGACCATCGCCATGGGGGCCATCTCGGTCGCGCTGTACGTGCCGTTCAACTACCTGTCGGGCGGCTACCTGATCCTCGACGCGGTGACCGCGATCGGGCTCTACATCGCCTTCTACTACGGGCTCACCGGGTTCGCCTGCGCCTGGTACTACCGCAAGACGCTGACGTCGAGCGCCAGGAACCTGTGGATGCAGGGCATCCTGCCGGTGACCGGCGGGCTGATCATGTACTTCGCAGGCGGCTGGTCCATCTGGGCGGACTGGGACGTGGCGTCGGACAACAGCTACACGTCCTGGCTCATGCCGTTCTGGCCGCACTGGTACATCGGCGGCGTGTTCATCATCGCGTTCGTCTCCGGCCTCGTCGGCCTCATCGCGGGGATCTGGGTCCGGTTCGCTATGCCGGCCTACTTCAAGAGGCAGACCCTCACCAGGGCCACGCCCACCCTCGTCCCCGAGTAACAGCCGCCGTTTGCCCGCGGAACCCCGTACCCGCCACGCGGCGGCTACGGGGTTCCGTACTTCCGCGGCAGAAAATGCGGAGTCCCGCGCCATACCGTGCCCCGCGCCATGCTGCCGTTCAGCCAACGGGAACCGGCCGAGGCGTTTCGCCCGCTCCGTCACGGAACACGGAGCGGGCGAAGGCGTACCGCCCGCAGGTCTCCGTGACGGAACACGGAGCGGGCGAACCGCGCCGGCGTCCCGAAATCTGAAATTCCGCTCAGTTACGCCAATTTTTTCGACTATCTATCAGTTCCGGTCGTTTTCTTGCCCGCTTTGCCGTGAAATATGACGCCAGAACTGACAGATAGTCGCGCGGAACGCTCGAACTGGTAGATAGTCAAAGGCAGGGTCGTCGCCTGACCGCACGGCATTGTGCCGTTCCGCGTTCCTGATGAACCAGGAGATGTTCCTGATGCCACCGGGAGACAGAAACAATCTCCGGCACCGGGGGCAGGGCGCTCCGCAGGGCTAAAGATTGCTCAGAACGGCCTTGAGGATGCCCGGCGTCTTGCCGGCAGGCTCGGCCTGGAGGCAGACCTCCTCGATCACCTCGAGGTACGCGTCGACCTCGGTCGGCTTGTCCAGGTACAGGGCGCTGGTCAGCTGTTCGATGTAGACGACATCGCGCAGGTCGGGCTCGGTGTACCTGAGGAGCGTGAAGGCACCGCCGAGCGCCCGGTGCGCGCCCGCGGAGAAGGGCAGGATCTGCAGCGTCACGGCCGGGTGCTCGCACATCTCGATGAGGTGCTCCAGCTGCGCCCTCATGATCTGCGGTCCGCCGATGACACGGCGCAGCGCGTTCTCGTCAACGACCGCCCACAGCTTCGGCGGGTTCTTCCTGTTCAGGATCTCCTGACGGGAGATCCTCGCCCAGGCGCGGCGGTTCACTTCCTCTTGTGACGGCAGGTTGCCCAGCCTGATGACGGCGCGGGCATAGTCCTCGATCTGCAGCAGCCCGGGGACGAACTGCAACTCGTACTCACGGATAAACGAGGCGGCGGCCTCTAGGCCGAAGTACGGCTCGACCCAGTGCGGCAGGATGTCGGCGTAGGTCTGCCACCAGCCCGGCGTGCTGGCTTCGCGAGCGAGGTTGAGCAGCGCCTCGCGCTCGTCGCCCGGCCCGATCCCGTACAGGGTCAGCAGGTCGGCGATGTCACGTTCCTTGAACCCGACCCGGCCGTGCTCCATGCGGCTGATCTTCGAGTGAGAACCGCGGATGCTCATGGCGGCGCGCTCGGTCGTCATGCCTGCCTCTTCGCGAAGCCGGCGCAGGTGGCCGCCGAGCACGAGACGCTGCACAGTCGGGCCCGCCGGACGCGGACTGAACAGCGGCGCCGCGGTCTCCCAGTTGGAATCCTCGGGCGAGAGCATCACTACTCCTCGCATCCTCGCGTCAGGTCACGGCCATGGGCATAAGTCAGTAGTCTCCCATGCGATCATGGCACTACGGAAGAGGAGGCGATGACCATTACGCGGATTACTTTCCGCGTATCACGCCACGGACTAACGACCGGGTTTGCCGCCCCGGCGATCAGATTACGTGGTCGAACTCTCCGTCCTTGGCACCAGCCAGGAAAGCGGCGATCTCGGCACGCGTGTAGACGAGCGCGGGCCCGCCAGGGAAGCGCGAATTCCGCACCGCGATCTCGCCGTTCGGCAGGTGTGCGACCTCGACGCAGGCGCCGTTGGGGTTGCTGTGCTTGCTCTTCTGCCAGGTGACTTCAGAGAGTTCTGTTGCGGGCATACCGTTATAGATGTCGCTCATGTTCCTTCCAGTGACTACTCGTTGGGGGTTACTGGAGAACCTTGGCTGCGCTGCGGCGGACCTACTTGCGTGCAGAACTGAGTATGCCACGCGGATTGCACATGCATCCTCGTTTGCAGCGGATGCACGTTCATTCGCGTATGCAACGAATGAACGTGCATCCGGGCTTGCATCTGCACGGCGTGTCGGGCACCATAGAACCGAGGCATACCCTACAAACTGCGACAAGCACGGTTCTAACCCCCAAGACGATGCAGAAAGCGGTTGCGTTGGCTCACCTGAGGGTTGCTGCGTGGGAACCGGACGATGATGACGACGAGATAGTCGACGCCATCCCGGCCCTTCCGGCGTCACCCCCCCAGTTCCTGCCGGTACCTTCGGCATGGTGGGAGACGCCAGCGGTGACCAGTCGTCCGTTGAGCCCGGTGCCCGAGGAGGCCAGGACCGCCCGCCAGTTCGTCAGGGAACTGCTCACCTGCTGGGGACTCGGCTACCTCGTCGACGACGCCGAGCTCATCATCGCGGAACTAGTCGGCAACGCCGTCAGGCACGGACTGCGCACGGCACCGCAGGTCATCCAGCTAGGCGCGAACGCGCCCGCGCTCCGGCTGTGCCTGCTGCGCCGCATCGGCGAGGTCATGCTCGCGGTGACGGACCCGAGCGACGAGGCTCCCACGCCCAAGGCGCCGAGCTCCGACGGCGAGAGCGGCCGGGGGCTGCAGATCGTCGGAGCGCTCAGCTACATCTGGGGCTGGTCGCCCATCGAGGGCAACGGCAAGGCCGTCTGGGCCGTCCTGAAGTCGGCCGGCTAGCCGCACGCCCGCGCCGGCCGGCCGGCGCGACACAGCCCGCGCCGCATGGCCGGCGGCGCGGCGTCTGCTGCGAACCGGTGTGATCATAGTCACCAGTCGAAATGGCCGGCACCCGGCGGCAGATGTAACGGAATGCGGCGGCCGTACACCGCACCAGCGGTCTTCCGTGGTGATTACCGGGAAATTACTTCGATGGCGATTACTCCGGCCCGTCCGCACGCGCGTTTTGTGCCACGCGGTCGTACGGGCGAAGCACGAACCGTTCGGCGCGATCCATTTCGGTCTTTATATTTTGATCACTATTTATATTTATCGGGCGACAGGCGTGTCGGTCATGAAGAGAACATGCTCGATCAGGGTGATCAGGACCTCCTTGGCCGACTCCCTGGATCGTGCGTCGCACATGATGATCGGCACGCCGGAATCCAGGTCCAGCGCCGCGCGGACATCCTCGGCCGAATACCTGCGGGAGCCGTCGAAGACATTGAGCGCGATGATGAAGGGGATCTCCCGGCGCTCGAAGTAGTCGATCGCGGGGAAGCAGTCGGCGAGCCTTCTGGTGTCGGCGAGAACCACGGCGCCGAGCGCGCCCAGGGCCAGTTCGTCCCACATGAACCAGAACCGCTCCTGGCCAGGCGTGCCGAACAGGTACAGCACCAGGTCCTCGCGCAGCGTGATGCGACCGAAATCCATCGCGACCGTCGTGGTGGTCTTCCGCTCCACGCCGACGGTGCTGTCGACGAGCTTGCTGCTCTCGGTCAGCGGTTCCTCGGTGCGCAGCGGCCTGATCTCGCTGACCGCCCCGACCAGGGTGGTCTTGCCCACCCCGAACCCGCCCGCGAGCAGGATCTTGATCGCGCGGTGACGGCGGGCCGCTCCGCCGTTACCCTCATAGCCCCCGTAGGCCATGCAGGACCTCCCTGAGCGTGTTTCTGTCCACCTGGCGGGTCTTCATGGGGACCGGAGCCTGGATCGTGACAAGGCCGACCTCACGCAGGTCCGCGAGGAGGATGCGGACCACGCCGAGCGGCAGGTCGACGTCTGAGGCGATATCTACCACGGTCGTCGGTGCCTGTGCGAGTTGCAATACCGAGAAGTGCTCGGGGCCGAGCAGACCCGGATCGGCGATCCTGGCCTGGGTCGCCATCACCGTGGCGACCAGGTCAAATGCCTCACCGGAGTGCCGCGTACGGCCCCGCGTCACCGCGTAGGGCCGGACCACCGGCCCGGCCTCCGCGTCGAGCCACCCTTCGTCGTTCGACGGCATGAACGCCTGTCCCTAGCGTGTCAGATAAAGCGGACCGGGTCCGCATGTTGACCTGCAGGTGGTCGCCGGTGCGCTGGATGAGGATCGCCATCTCGTACGCTACCTGGCCGATGTCCGCTTCCGCCCCGGTCAGCACCGCCAGGCAGGTACCCTGCCCGGCCGCCGACACGAAGAGAAAGCCCGACGTCATCTCGATGATTGTCTGGCGGACGTCGCCGCCGCCGAAGTGCCGTCCCGCACCCCTTGCCAGCGACTGGAACCCCGCGGCGAGCGCCGCAAGGTGCTCCGCGTCGGCCTGGTCAAGCCCTCGCGAGGCGCCGAGCGCGAGGCCGTCCTGCGAGAGGAATACCGCCTGCGTGATATGCGGAACCCGCATGACCAGGTCGTCCAGGAGCCAGTCAAGCTGGCTCACCGGGTATCGCTGGTTAATCTCCATCAACCGTGCCCTCCGTGTCCCGTTGCGTTTGTGACCGGCCCTGCTGCCAGCCGCGCTGCATGGCGGACAGAGTGTTTCGCATGTCTGCCAGCGATGCCGCGGTAGCCGGCGGAACACGTGCCGTGCCCGCCGAACCGCCCGACCCGGCCGTCGCGGCGGAGGCCCGAAGCTGCGGCGCGAGACTGGCCTGGCGAACGCGCCGGGGCAGTTCGTTGAGCTCGCTGTTGGCACCGCCAGCGGGCTCTCCGTCCGGGGATCCTCCCGCGCTGTCTGCGTTGTTCCCGAAGCCGAGGTCATTCTGGTAGGCCGCCTCGCCTCCGTACGCCGTGCTGCCGGGGTAAGTCTCATTCCCCTGGGAGGACACGGGCTCCTGGTAGGACACGGGCTCCTGGTAGGACCCGGGGCCCCGATAGGACCCGGCGTCCTGGTACCCGGTGCCGCCCGGGTCGCCGTGGTACGGGCTCACGTAGCCGGCGGCGCCGGCGGCCGCGCCGCCGAAGTCGGGATACGGCTGCGGGTCGGCGTACGACCGCGGGTACGAGACGTCGGCCGCGGGGGGGATGTCCTGCTCGGACCGCCGGATCGGCGTGAAGACATCGAACGGCGTCGGCGGCGGACTGACCGGCCTGCCGACCGGCACGCCCGTCACCACCGGGACGTCCTCCGCGCCGTGCCGCCCTCGCCTGGCGCCGGATTCCGCCGCGCTCGCGCCGCCGCCCGCCGCGCTTGGCGGGGCGAAGCCGCCGGGGGCCGAGGGCTCCCGGAGGGCGCCTGAGATACGGACCGTCGGCTCTCCCGGGCTCTGGTTGACCGCGTTGTAGCCGCCGGAACCGGCGGGCAGGTCGCCCGAGGGCCAGCCGTTCGCGCCCGGCCAGGGCGCCGGGTCGCTGGCGGAAGCACCGGCATGGCCGTTGCTGTAAGAGGTACTGCCGTAGGAGCCGTTGCTGTAGGAGCCCGCGGCCGCCGGCCCGCGACCGCCCGCGGTGATCGCTGCCGGGCCTTCCTCGACGACAAGCGCGAGCGGTACCAGCGCGACGGCGGTGGTACCGCCGTACGGCGACGGGCGCAGCGCGACGTTGATCCCGTGCCGCCTGGCCAGCTGCCCGACGACGAACAGGCCAAGCTGCTCGGTGTTGGCCGGGTTGATGTCCGGCGGGTTCGCGAGCCGCTCGTTGAGCTCGTGCAGCTTCTGCGGGGTCATGCCGAGGCCGCGGTCCTCGATCTCGATCGCGAACCCGTTGGCCACGGTCTCGCCGCTGACCCGGACCTGCGTGAACGGCGGGGAGAGCGTGGTCGCGTTCTCGATCAGCTCGGCGAGCAGGTGGATCACGTCCGTGACGGCGGATCCCGCGAGAGCCGCGCGCGACTGCGTGGAGACCGTCACCCGGGCGTAGTCCTCGACCTCGGCGACCGCGCCGCGCATTACGTCGACCAGCTTCACCGGGGCAGACCAGGCGCGGCCGGGAGCGGCACCGGACAGGATGATGAGGCCTTCCGCGTGCCGCCGCATGCGGGTGGTGAGGTGGTCCATCTTGAAGAGGTCTTCGAGCACGTCCGGGTCCGTGGCCCGGCGTTCCATCTCGTCGAGCACCGTGAGCTGGCGCTGCAGCAGCGACTGGTTGCGCCTGGCCAGGTTACGGAACATGTCGTTGACGCCCTGCCGCACCCGCGCCTCTTCGACTGCGGACCTGATGGCCGTCTGCCGCACGGTGTCGATCGCCTGGCCGACCTGGCCGATCTCGTCGTTGCCGACCCGCAGCGGCGGGGCCTCCGCCGCGACGTCCACCGATTCGCCGCGCCGCAGCCGGGCCACCACCGAGGGCAGCTGCTCCTGCGCCAGCGTCAGGGCGGACCGGCGCAGCGCGCCGAGCCGGCGGTTGATGGACCGGCCGAGCAGCAGCGAGACGAGCAGGCTGAGGATGGCGCCGACCGCGCCGAGGGCGGCGAGCACCAGCACGCGCTTCTTGGCGTCGATGGCCGGCTGCGTGTTGGCCGCGAGCACCGTGCTGGCGCTGGTGGTGCCCGCCTTGCTCGCGGCTTTCAGCCAGGTGCTTGTCAGCAGCTGCCAGGTCTGCGGGGACAGGCCCTGCTGCTCCATCTCGGTCAGCGGGACGCCGGCCGGGACCGCCTGCTGGATGGTCGCCAGGTCGGTCTGGATGGCCTTCGGTGCGAGGTGGTTGAGCGTGTTGTCGTATGTCGTGAGCTCGGCCGGGGTGAGCAGCTGCTGGTAGGTGAGCGTGTCGTCCTGCAGCCGTCCGCCCGCGTTGCTGAAGGCCACCCGGTCGGCCTGCGTCAGCGACCCGCTGACCAGCGCGCTTGCCAGCACCGCGTCCTGCTCGGATACGTCTTCCTGGGTGTTGACCGCGGAGATCAGCCCGAGGCCCTGGAGTACGGGGGCCGAATCCTCGATGCTGTTCGCCTCGGCCTGAAGCACGGCCCCCTGCCCGGCGATGATGTTCGTGTACGCCGCCAGCGCGTCCAGCGGGGCCAGTTTCTTCGCCGTGACCTCGGCCCGCAGCCCGGGCATACCGTTGATCTGGGCGATCATCTTGTTGATGGCCGCGGTTTCCGCCGGGGTCGATGCGCTCTTCGTCGCCGGGGAGGTGAGCGCCGCGTCAACCTGCAGCGCGCCGTTCTTGGTGACGTTGACGGCGCTCTGGAAGCTGCTGAGGTTGGCCGCATTCGGCTGGGACAGGTACACGACCGCGGCCCGCCGCTCCGACTGCATCAGGTTGACGAAGTTGGTGAGCGGCTCCGACGTCTCCTGGATGAGGGTCGGCGCGCGGTCGAGGTTCAGCCAGTTGGTGACCGAGGTATATGCCACATACCCGAACAGAGCGAGCATCGTGATCAGTGGAATGGCGACCAGGACATAGATCCTGAGCCGGATGGATCGGCCGCGCGATCCCATGAGCTAACCCCCTGCGGGTGGTGGGTAAGGGCAAGTTACGATACCGCGTAACAGCCTGTGATCGTCGCCAAATCGGTACATTTCATGATCGAAAAGTGCTGGTAACGGTGACATTTGGTGTTACATGACGGCCCGGTGAACGCTCCTTTGACGGTGGGACCGCCTACCCTGGGAACCGTGAGCACGACCGCGACGCACTCAACAAACCCTCTCCCTCCTGACGGTCGCCGTCCAACTGATCGTCAGAGGGACGGGCAGAACGGAGAGGGTTCGCTCCTCGACGGGCTGAACCCGCAGCAGCGGGCCGCCGTGACCCACGCTGGCGGGCCGCTGCTGATCGTCGCGGGAGCCGGCTCGGGTAAGACCAGAGTCCTCGCCCACCGGATCGCCTACCTGCTGGCCGAGCGCGGTGTGGCGCCGGGGGAGATCCTCGCGATCACGTTCACCAACAAGGCGGCCGGCGAGATGGCCGAGCGCGTCGCGGCCCTGGTCGGGGGCAGGCGGGCGCGGGCCATGTGGGTGATGACGTTCCACTCCGCGTGCGTCCGCATCCTGCGCCGCGAGGCCCCCAGGTTCGGCTATCCGTCGAACTTCTCCATCTACGACTCCGCCGACTCGCAGCGGCTGATGGCGCTGGTGTGCCGCGAGCTTGAACTTGACGCCCGCCAGTACCCGCCGAAGGCGATGGCGGCGCAGGTGTCGACCCTGAAGAACGAGCTCATCGACTACGAGTCGTTCGCGTCCCGGGCCCGCGGCGCGCGGGAGAAGGCCCTGGCGGAGGCGTACACGGAATACCAGCGCCGCCTGGTCGCGGCCGGCGCGATGGACTTCGACGACCTGATCATGGTCACGGTCAACCTGTTCCAGGCGTTTCCCGAGGTATCCGAGGCTTACCGGCGCCGGTTCAGGCACGTGCTCGTCGATGAGTACCAGGACACCAACCACGCGCAGTACGTCCTGGTCCGCGAGCTGGTTTCCGGTGGCGGCCAGCTCTTTTCGAGGTCAAAGCCAAGGTCACGAGGAACGGATGCGGCCGAGTCCGTCACGTCCGCTGACTCCGCGGAGCCGGCGGGGCCGTCCGAGCTGTGCGTCGTCGGTGACGCCGACCAGTCCATCTACGCGTTCCGCGGCGCGACGATCAGGAACATCGTCGAGTTCGAGCAGGACTACCCGGACGCGACGGTCATCCTGCTTGAGCAGAACTACCGCTCGACGCAGAACATCCTCGCCGCCGCGAACGCGGTCGTGTCACGCAACCCGGGCCGCAAGCCGAAGAACCTGTGGTCCGAGGCCGGCGACGGGCCGCTGATCACCGGCTACGTCGCGGACAACGAGCACGACGAAGCCGCGTTCGTCGCCGAGGAGGTCGACCGGCTGAACGACGAGGGCCTGGCGAGCCCGGGCGAGGTGGCGGTGTTCTACCGGACGAACGCACAGTCCCGGGTGTTCGAGGAAGTGTTCATCAGGGTCGGCCTCCCGTACCGGGTGGTCGGCGGCGTCCGCTTCTACGAGCGGCGCGAGGTCCGTGACCTGCTTGCCTACCTGCGGCTTATCGCCAACCCCGCGGACGAGGTGTCGCTGCGCCGGGTGCTCAACGTGCCCAGGCGCGGTATCGGCGAGCGGGCCGAGGAGTACGTGGCCTCCTATGCGTCGCGTGAGCGGATCACGTTCGCCGAAGCGCTGCGGACACCGGGCGACGTGCCCGGCCTCGCGGCTCGGTCCGCGGCATCGATCGAGGGGTTCAACGCGCTCATTGACGAGTTTCGCGAGCAGGCCGCGACGGGCGGCCCGGTGGCCGAGGTCGTCGAGGCGGTCCTTGACAAGTCGGGGCTGCAGGCCTCGCTTGAGAACTCGGAAGACCTCCAGGACGCCACGCGGGTGGAGAACCTCCAGGAAATGGTCTCGGTGGCCCGCGAGTTCGACGGCTCCGCGCCCGACGGTACGCTGGCCGACTTCCTCGAGCGGGTCGCGCTCGTGGCGGATGCAGACGAGATCCCCGACGGAGAGAACCACGGCGGCATGGTGACCCTCATGACGCTGCACACCGCCAAGGGGCTCGAGTTTCCCGTGGTGTTCCTCACCGGCATGGAGGAAGAGGTGTTCCCGCACCAGCGGGCGCTGACCAACCAGCGGGAACTCGAGGAGGAGCGGCGTCTCGCCTACGTGGGGATCACCCGGGCGAAGGAACGGCTCTACCTGACGCGGGCCGCGTCGCGGAACTGGTACGGCCGTCCGACGTTCCACTCGCCGTCCCGGTTCCTCGCCGAGATCCCTGCCTCGCTGATCGAATGGAAGCGCAGCGCAAAGGACGTGGCTGCGGCATCGACGCCCGCCTCGGCGCGGATAGCATCCCGGCCGGGAGCGGCCGTGACCGGCAACCGTTCCGTGCCCGCGCTGTCTCCTGGCGACCGGGTCAACCACGACAAGTTCGGCCTCGGCACGGTCGTTTCAGCCGACGGCTACGGTGACAACGCCGAGGCGAAGATCGACTTCGGCGGTTCCTACGGTGTCAAGCACCTGGTGCTGCGGTACGCGCCTCTCGAAAAGCTGTGACGCCTTAGGAGCCGGCTGAATTAGTCTCGTGTGCCCGTGTCGGGCCCCGTGCCGGCGTGTAAGTCCGGCTCGATGCGTCATGCTTGTGTCGGAATCCGGCGTCCAGGATCACGCATGTGCTGGAATCCGTCTACTTACGGATCAGACCGTCTCTGGAGTACTACCTCCTGAGTAGTGCCTGGTCAGCAGCGAGGCGGTCTCGCCCGGGCGCGCTAATTCAGCAAACTCCTAAGCGCTGGGTCCAGCCGTCGGGGGGCTGGGGTCGTGGCGGGCGCTGGGGGTTGGGCGTCCAGGAGGGGCCGGATTGTCCCTGCTGCGGGCGGGGGGCGCGGGGCTGGGGCTGGGAGGCGGAGCGGCCGGGGAACTGCGGGCGCGGGCCGGTCTGCGGCTGCGGGCGGTCGGCGGGGAGGCGCGGATCGCCCCAGGGGTCGCGGTCGGTGCGCTGGTTGCGGGGCGGGCGCTGGTCGCGGGGCGGGCGCGGGCCGTTGGGTGCGGGACGCGGCGCGCTGCCTGGCCTGGTGGCGGGCCCGTTCTTGCCCGGCCGGACCGCGGGATTCTCGAAGGGATCTTCGGCGGCCCATGGTCCGCTTGCGGCGGGGCGGCGGGTGCCCGGGGCGGGGCGGGCGCTGCCCGGAGACGTCAGCGACGACTGACCGGAGATGAGCGGGGTCTTCAGCACCCAGCGGAGGCCGCCGACCAGCAGGACGACGATGGTCGCCACCACTGCCGGGAAGAAGATTCCCGCGATCCACTGCAGGAGGCTCGTGGCGAGGCCCGCCGTGGAGGACGCGAGCTGGCGGTCATGGACGATGCCGGTTGCCACGGCCCCCACGAAGAACGCGAGGGCCGGCATCGGGAAGAACAGGTAGACCGCGCCGCGCCGGACACCGAGCACGGCGATAAGCGAGCCCACGACGATGAAGATGCCAAGCAGGTCGCCTGGGTCCTCGTGGGTGGCCAGGGTGAGGACCACGCCGACCACGGTCGCGGCCACGAGCACGAGCATGGCCGTGCGCGTGGACATCGAGCCGAGCCAGCGCAGCAGCACACCCGACCGCAGTCCGTTGAGTCCGTCCGCCGCCAGCATGTCGTCGGACGACCGTGACCGCCCGGCGAAGTCGTCCGATCCGTCGCGCCGGTTGTAGCCGTCCCGGTTCGGGACGCGCCGTCCCGGGTCGCCGAGCGGCGGACGCTGGTTCACGGGACCGCTGTCGCGTGGCCCCGGTGCGCGGCCCGGTGTGAACCTCGGCACCTGGTTACGGCCGTCACGCCCGTTCTGGTTCTGCCCGCCACCGGAGCCGGGAACCGCGCCGCGTCCGGCGATTGGTCCGCTGCCCCGGGGTGCCTGCCGCGGGGGACCAGCGTCGTCTGGTGGCCAGCCGCCAGCCCCGCGTGGCGTTCGCCGAGCGGAATCGCCGCGTGCAGGGCCGGGCCGGGAGTCCCGCCCAGATGGTGTGGTCATTGCTGGAGAGGGTAATGCATGAAACCTTGAGTTCGCCTTAACCCGCGTACCGGCAGGTCCGCGTCTCGCCCGTGGGTGGCGCGAAGCGGTGTCAGCCCGGGCCATCCCGGCAACCTTGTTATACCGAGCAGCAGCCCACTGTAACGCCAGATTAGGCGTTAATTAGAACGTACTCATTACGGCTCCGGGTCGCCCCAGGTTGACCAGGTACTATTCGCAGCACTGAAAGTCATTGACGTCTGCGGGCTAACGCTGGCGCCGGGGACAAGACCGGCAGCCGGTGCGCTCATAGTCAACCTAAACGGGTCATACGGCATCCGTGGCCAAGGCTGCGCAGGGTAGCCTCACGGAGAGCGGTGCATGATCAGCCGGAGGAGAACAACTTTGCTCGGCATGGGCGGCGGTTCGCTGATCGCAGGCAAGGTCGGGTATGCGGTGAGCTGTGCGGTCGCCGCGGTTGTACTTGTCGTGTCCGGCTACGCCTACAAGGTCGTGAGCCTGACCCAGGGGCTGAACGGCGGTGTCGGCATCGCGGGCGGCGCCTCGGTTGGCGCGATGAACATCCTGCTGATGGGTCTGGAGAGCCGGACCAACTACCAGGGTCAGACGCTGTCGGCAGGGCTGCTCGCCGCCATGCACGCGGGCAGCGTGTACGGCGTGGACAACGAGGGCGTCGGCGGCCAGGACACCAACACGCTGATCCTCATCCACATCTTCGCCGGCGGCCAGAAGGCGGTCGGTTTCTCGATTCCCCGGGACGACTGGGTCACGTACCCGCAGACGTACGACGGGCAGTCCCAGGGCAAGATCGACCAGGCCTACGGCGACGCTTACGCGCAGTCCCTGCAACAGACCGTGAACACCTCGATGAGCAGCAGCCAGCGTTACACGCTGGCCAACCAGGCGGGCCAGCAGGCCACCATCGCCACCGTGCAGGCGGTGACCGGCCAGAAGATCGACCACTTTGCCGAAGTGAACCTGGCCGGGTTCTACTACCTTGCCGCGGCGTTCGGCGGCATCGAGGTGTGCCTCAACGAGGCACCGGGCGGGACGAACCTCACGGATGCCAACTCAGGCTTCAACGCGATGCTCGACGGCTACAACCAGAGCAAGGGCGGGACGCAGTACCTGCACCTGGGAGCGGCGCAGGCGCTTGCGTTCGTCCGCGAGCGGGACAACCTGCCCAACGGGGACCTGGACCGCACCCACCGCCAGCAGGCGGTTCTTGACTACGTGATCTGGAAGCTCGAGAAGCAGGGCGCGCTGACCAGCGTCGGCCAGCTCACCTCGCTGCTCAGTACGGCCAAGCAGTACCTCGTCACCGACTCCACCTGGGACCTGCTCGACTTCGCCGGCGACATGCACGCGCTGACCGGGCAGAACCTCCAGTTCTACACGGCGCCCATCGTCGGCTACGCGACCATCGACGGGCAGGACGCGAACCAGGTCGACGTCCCGACGATCCAGGCCGCGATCAAGGCGAAGTTCACCGCTCCGGTACCCGCCAAGAAGTCACCGAGCACGCCGAAGTCCGGCGCGGCGGCGGCGCCCGTGCCGCCCGCGTCGACCGTCACCGTGGACGTCTACAACGGCGGGACCACGCCTGGCCTGGCCACCGACGTCGCGCAGGCGCTTGTCGCCAAGGGCTACAGGCAAGGCGCGGTCACCAACGCGTCGGCGCAGTCGCGGACCCCCACCGCAGGCACGCAGGTGTTCTACGGGTCGGGGGCGTCCGCCAACGCGGCGAAGATCGCCGGTTACTTCGGCGCGACCGCCAAAGCGCTCACGTCGCTGCCCGCGGGGCACGTCGAGGTGCTCCTCGGCACCGGGTCAACCGAGGTGCCCTCGACCCTGGCCCCCGCGTCGGCCTCCGCCGGCGCCTCGGCCTCCACCAGCTCGGCGGGGAACAACGGCGCCGCCGGCGGAGCCGTCAGCGTCGCGGCGAAGGCGAAGTACGGCATCCCCTGCGTGGATTAGCCGGAGAGGACGACGGCGATGTTGAAGATGATCGCGGGCAAGGCACTGTACGGCGTGGTGTGCCTGCTCGCGGCGGTGCTGCTCGTCGTGGCCGGATACGCCCACAAGGTCGTCGGCCTGACGACCGAGCTGGGCAAGGGGATCTCGATCACCAACAGCCCCACCGTCGGTGCGATGAACATCCTGGTCATGGGCCTGGAAAGCCGGACCAACTTTGAAGGGCAGACCCTGCCGAACAGCCTGCTGACCGCGATGCACGCGGGCAACGCGGCGGCCGTGTCGGAGGGCGAGGTCGGTGCGCAGGACACCGACACGCTCATCCTCATCCACATCTTCGCCGGCGGGAAGAAAGCGGTCGGATTCTCGATCCCGCGCGATGACCTGGTCACCTACCCGCACGCCACCTATCTCGGGATCACCCAGGGCAAGATCGACCAGGCATACGACTTCGCCTACAACGAGTCCCTCGGCCAGACCTACGGCTCGCAGGACAGCTCCAACGAGCGTTACCTGCTGGCCAACGAGGCGGGCCAGGCGTTTGAGATCGCCACGGTCGAGGCGGTCACCGGCGTGCACATCGACCACTTCGTCGAGGCGAACCTGGCCGGCTTCTACTACCTGGCCGCGGCGTTCGGCGGCATCGAGGTCTGCGTGCAGCCGTGGACGTCGGGTGACGACGCGAACCTGACCGACCAGAACTCAGGCTGGAACGCAATCGCCGACGGCTACAACGTGAAAAAGGGCGGCGACCAGTACCTGCACCTGGCGGCGGACCAGGCGCTTGCCTACGTGCGCGACCGTGACTCTCTTCCCGAGATCGACCTGGACCGCACGCACCGGCAGCAGGCCGTCCTCGACTACGTGGTCTGGAAGCTGAAGCACGACGGCACGCTCAGCGATCTGGGGGCACTCAACACCCTGCTCGGTACCGCGAGCCAGTACCTCATCACCGACTCGACGTTCAACCTGCTCGACTTCGCCGTCGACATGCGCGCGCTGTCCGGCAGCAACATGACGTTCATCACGCTGCCGATTACAACCGAAACGAGCGTGGAGCTCAACGGCTCGTCGCAGGACGTCAACACCATCAACGTGCCGTATATCCAGCAGTACGTGCAGGACACCTTCTACCCGCCCGCCGCGGGCACCAAGTCCGCGACGTCCACGCCCACTGCAGCGCCGTCGACGATCACGGTGGACGTTTACAACGGCAGTGACACGCAAGGACTGGCCGCCGACGTCTCGCAGGATCTGACTGCCCTGGGCTACAAGGCCGGGACCGTCGCCAACTCGACGGAGCAGTCGCAGACCGTGGAGACGGATACGCAGGTGTTCTACGGCTCCGGCGCGTCGGCGAACGCCGCGTCGATCGCGAGCAAGTTCGGCATCACCGCGCAGTCGCTCACGTCGCTGCCCGCTGACCGCATCGAGGTACTGCTCGGCTCGAGCGCGACCGCGGTGCCCGCAGGCCTCAGTTCGTCGGGCACGCAAAGCACGCAGTCCACCGGGGCCAGGGTCATCGGCGCGCAGAGCTCGGCCAGCTCCGCAGCCACGGATTCCCCTTCGGCGGCGTCCTCGCCAGCGGTCACGCCCGGTGCCAACGACGGCCAGTCCGGCGGCGCTGTCACCGTCACGCCGGACGCTCCCTACGGCATCCCGTGCGTGTACTGACCCCGGCCAGGTCGTTAACCTGATGATGTGACAGAGACACTGGGGAAAATCCGCGTCATCGTGGCGAAAGCCGGCCTGGACGGGCATGACCGGGGCGCGAAGGTAGTGGCACGGGCGCTGCGCGACGCCGGCGTCGAGGTCATCTACACCGGCCTGCACCAGACACCGGAGCAGATCGTGGCCGCCGCGATCCAGGAAGACGTCGACGCGATCGGCCTGTCGGTGCTCTCCGGCGCGCACATGACCCTGTTTCCCCGGGTCATCGAGCTGCTCAAGGAACAGGACGCCGGCGACATCGTGGTATTCGGCGGCGGCATCATCCCGGACGCGGACATCGCCGCGCTGACCGCCAAGGGCGTGGCCAAGATCTTCACCCCAGGCGCGTCCACCACCGAGATCGTCGCCTGGGTCAATGAGACCCTGGCCCCCCGCCACGCGGCTTAGGAGACTGCTGAATCAGCGTGGCCCGGGCGTTGCGGACTTGCCGGTGACCAGGCAGATCCCTGACAGCGGCACTGCGGAAACGGCCCAATTCAGCGGGCTCCCGACCCGCGGAGCAAGCAAAGAAGGCGGATGACCCGGCGCTGTGGCGCCCGGGCATCCGCCATCTTCGGTAAGGCTGCCTACAGGCCCTTGATGACCTCGCGGACGAGCGCGGCCGTCTCGGACGGGGTCTTGCCGACGCGGACGCCGGCCTTCTCCAGAGCTTCCTTCTTGGCCTGGGCGGTGCCGGCCGAGCCGGAGATGATGGCGCCGGCGTGGCCCATGGTCTTGCCCTCGGGGGCGGTGAACCCGGCGACGTAGCCGACCACCGGCTTGGTTACGTGCTGCTCGATGAACGCCGCGGCACGCTCCTCGGCGTCGCCGCCGATCTCGCCGATCATCACGATCGCGGCGGTCTCCGGGTCGTCCTGGAACGCGGCCAGGCAGTCGATATGCGTGGTGCCGATGATCGGGTCGCCGCCGATGCCGACGGCGGTAGAGAACCCGATGTCGCGCAGTTCGTACATCATCTGGTAGGTCAGCGTCCCCGACTTGGACACCAGCCCGATCTTGCCCTCCGACGTGATGTCCGCGGGGATGATGCCGGCGTTGGACTTGCCCGGCGACGCCAGGCCGGGGCAGTTCGGGCCGATGATCCGGGTCTTACCGCCCTTTTCGACGGCGTACGCCCAGAATTCGGCCGTGTCGTGCACCGGGATGCCCTCGGTGATGACGATCGCCAGAGGGATCTCCGCGTCGATCGCCTCCTTGACGGCGGCCTTGGCGCCCGCCGGCGGTACGAAGATCACGGACACGTCGGCACCGGTCGCCGCCATGGTCTCAGCCACCGTGCCGAACACGGGGACGTCCACGCCGTTGAGTTCGACGGTCGTCCCCGCCTTCTTCGGGTTGGTACCGCCGACCACTTTGGTTCCGGCGCGCAGCATCCGCGCACCGTGCTTGCGGCCCTCCGAGCCGGTAATGCCCTGGATGAGGACCCGGCTCTCGGACGTCAGGAAGATCGCCACCGTCATGCTCCCTTCGCGACGGCCAGTTCGGCCGCGCGGCGCGCCGCGCCGTCCATGGTGTCAACCTGCTCAACGATCGGCAGCGCCGCGTCGGCCAGGATCTGCCGGCCCTCGGCCGCCTTGTTGCCGTCAAGGCGCACGACGATCGGCCGGTCCACCGTCTCGCCGCGCTCCTTCAGCAGCGCGACAGCCGACACGATGCCGTTGGCCACCGCGTCGCAGGAGGTGATGCCGCCGAAGACGTTAACGAACACCGACTTCACCGCCGGGTCAGACAGCACGATCTCCAGCCCGTTGGCCATCACCTCGGCCGACGCGCCGCCGCCGATGTCGAGGAAGTTCGCGGGCTTGACCCCGCCGAACGACTCGCCCGCGTAGGCCACCACGTCCAGCGTCGACATGACCAGGCCCGCACCGTTGCCGATGATGCCGACCTCGCCCTCAAGCTTTACGTAGTTGAGGTGCTTCTCCTTGGCCTTCGCCTCAAGCGGGTCGGTCGAGGCGATGTCGGCGAACCGTCCGTGGTCCTGGCGGAAGGAGGCGTTGTCGTCGAGCGTGACCTTGCCGTCGAGCGCGAGCACCTTGCCGTCCGGGGTGAGCACGACGGGGTTGATCTCGGCGAGGGTCGCGTCCTCGTCGGTGAACATCGCCCACAGGCGCTCCGCGAGCAGTGCGGCGCCGTCGCGGGCCTCCTCGGGAATCCCGCCGGCGCGCACGATTTCCAGGGCCTTGGCGTGATCGACACCGGTCAGCGGCGAGATCGGGATCCGGGCGATCGCGTCCGGATTTGAGTGCGCGACTTCCTCGATCTCCACGCCGCCCTCGACCGAGCAGATGGACAGGAAGGTGCGGTTCGCGCGGTCAAGGAGGAACGACAGGTAGTACTCGGCCTTGATGTCGGTCGCCTCGGCGATCAGCACCCGGTGCACGGTGTGACCCTTGATGTCCATACCGATGATGCGCTGGGCCTTCTCATAGGCATCGACGGGCCCGTCGGCAAGCTTCACGCCTCCGGCCTTGCCGCGCCCGCCGGTCTTCACCTGCGCCTTGACGACTACTTGCGGGATGCCTTCCGTCGCGAACGCGGTGGTGATCTCCCGCGCCTCCTCGGCGGTATTGGCGACCTTGTCTTTTGGCACCGGAACGCCGTACTCGGCGAAGAGTTCCTTAGCCTGATACTCGAACAGGTCCACTGGGGGTCCGATCTCGGTCCGTTGGCTTGCGTTTGGTTGCCGCCATGTCACGGGCGACGTTCACAAGCAGCGTAGCCCGTGCCACGGCGCGTGCGCTTCCCAGGTCGCCCATGTAAAGGCCAGATGTGACGGGATTCTCCCGGGCGCGCCTCCGTGTCATTTGACCGGCCCGTTGCCACGATGGGCATTGTGCGTGCAGTGCCGCCCCGGGAAGACGACCTTCCGCGACCTCCCCGCAGCGGGTCCACCCGGGAGACAGCCCGCCCGGCCGCGCAGCCGCAGCCGGGCGGGGTCCCGCTGCCAAGCCGCCCCATGCTCATGGCGGGCGGCATGGCGGCACTCGCCGCGGCCGGCGGCGGGCTCGCCGTGCTCGCCACGCTCACCCTCTTCGGCTGGATCACGGCGCCGCACGTCGGCCTCGGCGGCGGACTGGCCGGCGTGCTGCGCTCGGCCGGGCTGCTCTGGCTTGTCGCGCACCACGTCGAGGTGACCGTGCAGGGGGTGGGCAGGATCAGCCTGCTGCCGCTCGGCCTGGTGCTGCTGCCCGCCGCGCTGATCGAGCGGGCCGGACGCTGGATGACCGTCGAGGGTCACGTGACCAGCCTCTCGCAGGTTGCCCCGGCCGCGCTGTCCATCGCGCTGCCGTATGCGCTGTTCACCGGCGCGGTCGCGGTCGCGAGCAGGACCCCGGTCGCCGCGCCCTCGCTATGGCAGGCGGTCACGGCCGGATTCCTCATCGCGCTGCTCGCCAGCGCGTTCGGGGCGGCGCGCGCCCTCGCGCCGTGGCGCACGCTCGCCGGACGGGTACCGCCCCGGCCCAGGTCGGTGATCCTGGGGATGCTGGCGGCGCTCGCGCTGCTCGCCGCCTTCGGCGCTGTCCTCGGCGCCGCGTCGCTCCTGGTCCACCTGAGCGCCTACAAGGCCGCGGTCGCCGCGCTCAGCCCGGGCGTCGTCGGATCGGTGCTGCTGCTGCTCGCCAGCCTCTGCTACCTGCCGAACTCCGTCATCTGGGCGATCGCGTACATGCTCGGCCCCGGCTTCGCGTTCGGCGTCGGCACCGCCGTCTCGCCGTCGGGATCGGCACTCGGCGCGATCCCGGCCTTCCCTATGCTCGCCGCGCTGCCGGTCGGCTCGGGCGCCGCGTTCCCCGCCTGGCTCGGCTTCTTCGTGCTCCTCATGCCGTACCTGGCCGGCGCGCTCGCCGGGCTGATGACCGTGCGGATCGCGCCGACGCCGTCCCTGGAGGCGGCACCGCTCTGGGGCCTGCTCACCGGAACGCTCACCGCGGTGATCATCGGCTTCGCAGCGAAGTTCTCCGGCGGTGCGCTCGGCGCCGGACGGCTCGCCTCGGTGGGGCCGTCCGGGGCGGAGGTTGGCCTGGTTGCCGTACTTGAGGTCGGGGTGACGGCCGCCCTGGTCGCCGGCGCGGCCAACTGGCTGATCATCCGCCACCATGTCCGCCGCATCAAGCTCGCCGCCGCCCAGGCCGGGGAAACGGGAGCCGCAGAAACAGGAAACGTCCGCCCGGCCGGCCCGCAGACCAGGTCCGCGGCCTCGCATGCCCGGGCCGGCGGCCTGCAGCCAGTGCTCATCGTCGACGAGACCGACGACGCGGGCGGCCACCGCATCCGCGTCAACCCGTGGGCCGGCCAGGAAGCGGACGGCGAAGGCTGGGAGTAACCCGCTCACCTGCCGCTGAGGTCGCTGATCCGGTTACTGATCGAGTTCTGAAGCTGGTTCTGGCAGGCCTGCTGGGCGGCGGACGTGGTGGCACCGTTCATGCAGCTGGAGTACTGGTCAAGCTGGGTTCCGAAGATCAGGAAACCGAGCAGCGCCATACCGCTGAACAGGAGCCCGGCCACGCCGAGCACCACCCCGGGCACGGCGCCGCGCGGCCGCCTGGTCCGGGCCCGCTTCGCCTGCGACATCGCCGAGAAGGCGAGCACGAGCGCGATGATGGCGACGACGAGCGCGACCGCGGCCACAGCGGCGGCGCGCTGCAGGTTGCCGATCAGCACCATCGCGACCAGGCTGAGCATGGCGAGGACGAGCGCGGCCATGGCACGCTGACGAAGCCTGGGATCGGCAGGCGGAAGCTGCGGCCGCGGCGCTGGCGGCAGGAACGGTGACCCGGGCGGGGACTGTGATCCCGGCTGGGGGCGGTCGGTCAGTCTGGCCATCTCGGAACCCATTGTGCCGTATGAGCGAAGTCTCTTTATCCGATGATCCTCCAGGAGCCCGCTGAATTACCAACGCCGGGAAGAGCCGTTCCGGCGATCGCGCAGACCCAGGCGCCAGTACTCCTTGACACGGTGTAATTCAGCGAGCTCCTACCCAGACTCTAGGGCGAAGGGCCGCGCGAAAAGGGGTCAAGTTAGGGTGCTGCCATGAACGCCAGGCTGGTCGTGCTCGTCTCCGGGGCGGGGACGAACCTTCAGGCCCTCATCGACGCGAGCGCGGACCCGGCATACGGGGCAACCGTCGTCGCCGTCGGCGCGGACCGCGACGGCATCCCCGCCCTCGACCGGGCCAAGGCCGCGAATATCCCGACGTTCACCGTCAAGGTGGCGGACTTCGCGACCAGGGGCGCCTGGGATGAGGCGCTCGCGCACGCGTGCGCGGAATACGACCCCGGTCTGATCGTCTGCGCCGGTTTCATGAAGCTGGTCGGCAAGTCTTTCCTCGCCCGCTTCAAGGGCCGCTGCCTGAACACGCACCCTGCGCTGCTGCCGTCTTTCCCAGGCATGCACGGGGTCACGGACGCTCTGGCCTACGGCGTGAAGGTCACCGGGTGCACGGTGTTCCTCGTGGACGAGGGCGTCGACGCCGGTCCGGTCCTCGCGCAGCAGGCGGTCACGGTGCGAGATGATGACGACGAGGCGACGCTGCACGAGCGGATCAAGGCCGTCGAGCGCGTGCTGCTCGTCGACACGGTCGGCCGGATGGCCCGCGAGGGCTGGTCGGTCAATGAGGACAGGAAGGTAAGGATCGGCCAGTGACTCCGATTCCGATCAGGCGGGCCCTGATCAGCGTCTATGACAAGGCCGGCCTGGCTGAGCTCGCCAGGGCACTGCACGAGGCCGGCGCGGAGATCGTCTCGACCGGTACCACCGCGAAGACGATCGGACAGGCGGGCATCCCCGTCACCAGGGTCGAGGACCTGACCGGCTTCCCCGAGTGCCTCGACGGCCGGGTCAAGACCCTGCACCCGCGGGTGCACGCGGGCCTGCTCGCCGACACGTTCAACCCGGAGCACGGACGGCAGTTGATCGATCTCGGCATCGAGCCGTTCCAGCTCCTTGTGTCCAACCTGTACCCGTTCGAGCAGACCGTGGCGTCCGGCGCGGACGACAGCGAGATCATCGAGCAGATCGACATCGGCGGCCCGGCGATGGTCCGCGCCGCTGCCAAGAACCACCGCGGCGTGGCCGTCGTGACCAGCCCGGCCCAGTACGGCGATGTCCTGAAGGCCCTGGCCGCCGGGGGCTTCACGGTGCAGCAGCGCCGCCGCCTGGCCGCCGCCGCGTACGCGCACACGGCCGCCTATGACGCGGCGGTTTCCTCCTGGTTCGCCGCCAGCTACGCCCCCGACGAGATCGCGCGGGAGACCGGCTGGCCAGACATGATCGCGCAGGTATGGAGGCGGTCAAGCGCGCTGCGCTACGGCGAGAACCCGCACCAGAAGGCGGCGCTGTACACGGGCGGTTCGGGGGGGTCGTCCCCACGGGCGAGCACAGCGAAGTCAACGTCAGAAGCTGGATCGGCAGGAACGGTTGCGGCTGAGTCCGCCAGCGCGGCCGCCGATCCCGGCATCGCCAACGCCGAAGTCCTGTACGGCAAGGCGATGTCCTACAACAACTACGTCGACGCGGACTCGGCGCGCCGGGCGGCCTTCGACTTCGCCGAGCCGTGCGTGGCGATCATCAAGCACTCCAACCCGTGCGGCATCGCGATCGGCACCAACATCGCCGCCGCGCACGCCAAGGCGCTGGCCTGTGACCCGCTGTCGGCCTACGGCGGGGTGGTCGCGGCCAACAGCGCGGTGACGGACGCGATGGCCGAGCAGATCACCAACGGGTTCGCCGAGGTCGTGATCGCGCCGGACTTCGACCCAGCCGCGGTGGAGATACTGACCGGGCGGTTCAAGAACATCCGGCTGCTGCGCTGCGCCCCGCCCCCGTATGCGCGCCCGAGCGAAAAAGGCGCCATCGTACCCGGCGCGCATACGGGCGACCCGGGGGGACACCCCGCGAACCCCCCGGGGGCGGCGGGTGCTGGTAACGGGGGAAGCCGCAACCGTTCCTCGGCACCTGACTTTGAGTTCCGGCCAGTCAGCGGCGGGATGCTGGCACAGACCTGGGACCGGATCGACGCGCCCGGCGACGACCCCGCGAACTGGGAACTGAAGGCGGGGGAGCCGGCCGACCCGGCGACTCTCGCGGACCTGGCGTTCGCGTGGCGGGCGGTGCGGGCGGTCAAGTCGAACGCGATCCTGCTCGCGGCGGACGGCGCGTCCGTCGGCGTGGGCATGGGTCAGGTGAACCGGGTCGACTCGGCGCGGCTGGCTGTGGCCAGAGCAGGAAATCGGGCCGCCGGATCTGTGGCCTCGTCTGACGCGTATTTCCCGTTTCCTGACGGTTTCGAGATACTTGCCGAGGCAGGGGTCCGCGCGGTGGCAGAACCGGGCGGCTCCATCCGGGACGACGGCGTGATCGAGGCCGCGCTGGCGGCGGGCGTGACGCTGTACTTCACCGGTGTCCGGCACTTCTACCACTGAGGAGCACGCCGCATGAGCGCGCAGATTCTGGACGGTAAGGCGACCGCCGCCGCGGTCAAGGCAGATCTCAAGGAGCGGGTGGCCGCGCTCGCCGCCCGCGGCGTGCTGCCCGGACTCGGCACGATCCTGGTCGGCGACGACCCGGGGTCGCACTCTTACGTGGCGGGCAAGCACCGGGACTGCGCGCAGGTGGGAATCGCCTCGATCCGCCGCGACCTGCCCGCCTCCGCCTCGCAGGCACAGGTCGAGGAGGCCGTGGCGGAACTGAACGAGGACCCGGCCTGCACCGGGTACATCGTGCAGCTGCCGCTGCCGCGCGGGCTCGACGAGATGGCGGTGCTGAACCTGATCGACCCCGCGAAGGACGCGGACGGCCTGCACCCGGTCAACCTCGGCAAGCTTGTGCTCGGTGAGAAGGCGCCGCTGCCGTGCACGCCGCACGGCATCGTGGTGCTGCTGCGGCGCTACGGCGTGGAGATCGCCGGGGCGGAGGTGACCGTGATCGGACGCGGCATCACGGTCGGGCGTGCGCTCGGGCTGCTGCTGACCAGGAAGTCGGAGAACGCGACGGTGACCTCATGCCACACCGGCACCAAGGACCTCGCCGCGCACACGCGCAACGCGGACATCGTGGTGGTCGCCGCCGGACGGGCCGGGCTGCTGACCGCGGACATGGTGAAGCCCGGTGCCGCGGTCCTCGACGTGGGCATCACCAGGACCGAGGCCGGCCTGGTGGGAGACGTGGCGCCGGACGTGGCCTCGGTCGCCGGCTGGGTCGCGCCGAACCCCGGCGGAGTGGGGCCGATGACCCGGGCGATGCTGCTCGCTAACGTGGTGGAGACGGCAGAGCGCAGCCGGTAACACGCCGCTGGCCGGCGTGCAGGCGATGTTGGACAGCCCGCGTTCCGCGCCGGCCGTTTCGTTGTCGCATTCCACCTTGACTCCAAGGCTGGTTTTCTCGACGTAGATGCCGTATCCGGGACCGTTGACAGTAAGCACGTTGGCCGTGAAGACGTTGTCTATCCCCCACCCGGGGTACACCTGGTGGTCGGACAGCCCGTTCTGAACGCTGTCGGTCCCCCTGTTACCGGTGATCCTCCAGTCGTTGCCCTTGACGTTTACCCAGGAGGTCGCGGAGGAGGGATTCATCCCGGTCCCGTTGAACTGGTTGCCCGAGACGAGGCCGCCGATCGTGCCCTCCTTGATGTCGATGTTCTCGGCCGTGGTGTCGGCGATGTTGTTGTCGGTAATGACGTCGTAGTCGCTGCCGTCCGGCTTGCAGCCGCTGTAGCGGCACCAGTTCTTGTTCGCGGACCCGACATAGATGCCCTCGCCGAAGAAACTGCTGTTGCGACCTGTGTCGCGGATCACGTTGCGGCTTACCGTGTCGTAGCTGCTGAAGTCCCGCAGGTGGATCGCCTCGTCGCCGATGTCGTGCACGGACAGCCCGTCGATCAGGTCGTGATCGGAGGCGTCGGTGACCACTCCCTTCTGGCCGCCCTCGACGCTGAACCCCTCGACCCGCCACCAGTTCGCGTGATCAAGGTGGAACGCGTAACCGCTCCGCACGCTGCCGCCGTCAAGGACCGCATCGCGCGGGCCGCACAGCGTGATCGGCAGCGCCGCCGTGCCGGACGCGGTGCCCTCGAAGTGGCCCTGGTACACGCCGGGAGCGAGCAGGAGCGTGGTACCTGGAACGGCCTTCGCGAGGGCCTGGCGCAGCTGGTCGGCGGTCGACACCGTCGTCGCTGCCACGCCGCCGCAGGTCGCCGCCGCGCTTGGCGTCGTCTTCGACTTGGACACGGCGGGCGCATGCGATGAGCCGCCGCACCCGGCGAGCGCCAGCGCGGCCGCCGCAGTGACCGCGACCACGGCGGCCGTCCGGTGCCCGGCGGCAAAACGCGTCACCGCGAATCCGCCTCCCCCGGCTGCCGTTCCCAGTCGAGCACCGGCTGCGGCACCGTGTTACGCGGCGGACGCGATCCGGCTGTCGCCCGGTCGGTGAATGCCGCATGGCCGTTCAGCGGCATGTTCGCCCGACACGCCGTACGTGCGCGCAGTACAGCTACGTACACCTGCGGCTGAGCGGCCGCGGCGGCGGAGAGATGGGTGCGTTCGGGGCGCCACCGGGTGCTCGCCGGGTACGGGTGCGACTGTGCGCGGCGGCGCCTGGACAAGCGGGAGGTGAGCAGGAGCAGGGTTGCGATGCCGAGCCACATCGCCGCCAGCGGGTGGAACCACAGGTAGCTCCACAGGGTTACCCGGCTGTGGTGGGTCCAGCCGCTGGCGTCGCTGCCGGCGAGGGAGGGTGCCGGCGTGTCGGCGCGGTAGCCGACCACCCGGAATCCGCTGCCAGAAAAACTGTTGCCGACGCCGCTCACCGCGGATGTGGTGCCGCGCACGTTGACACCGAAGACGGTCGCGCCGGCTACCCGGTTATCGTCGAGCTGGATGCGGCCGGAATTGCTGATCAGGAGCGCGGTCTTGGCGCCGTCGATCGCGTTTCCCGCGAGGACCGCGCCAGGCGCGGACGGGCCGACGGAGATGCCGGACCTCGGAGAGCACAAGATGGTGTTCCCAGTCACAACCGTTTCCGATGCGCCGTCTTTCACCTCGATGGCGCTGGTGCTGCCGCATACCTGGTCGCCCTTGACCACGGTGGTCACGCCGCCCTCCACCAGGACGCCGATCTTCTCGTTGTCCACCGCCGCGCTGTACTCCACGGTGGTACCGGCGCTTGGCGAGACCGAGACGCCCGAGGCCGAGGCGCCGCTGGCCAGTGGCCGTCCGTCAAGGTAGAAGCCGTTCCCCCCGTTGTGCTCCGCGATGTCGTCATTAAGCAGCGTGCCTTCAGACGCCGGGCTCACGGCGAACCCGTTGGCGCCGTTGCGCACGGCCGAGCTTGAGATCGCACGGGTATGCAGCGAATAGCGGTGGATGTGCAGGCCGTCGAGTTCGTTGGACTCGAAGAGGTCGTTGACGAAGGTAATGCCGGAACCCCGCGAGACGAACGCCCCGTAGGTGTCGTCGGTAAACGTGGAGTCCACCGCGCCGCCGGTGGCCGGGCCGCTTGTCAGGCCGGTCCAGGCGACACCGCCGGTCCGGCCGCTCCAGAAACCAAGCCGGGAAGCGCGGACCTCGGTGAGGATCATCCGGCCGTCAATATCGCGGATGTACGACCGCCCGTGGCCCTGCCCGGCGGCGGGGACGCCGGCGGCGCGGTCCCAGCCCGTGATCGTCAGCGGGTGCGCCACCGTGCCGGCGAACGTCAGGTTGCCGCCCCACCCGACGATGGTGGCGAAACCCTTGTTCCCGCTTTCCATGTACAGCGTGCGCAGTGCCGGGCCCTCGAGGATGAGCGTTGCGCCCGCGGCCACGTAGACATTCTCGACAAGCAGCGCCGCATTGTGCGGCTGGAGCACCATGGCGCCCAGCCGGACGAGGGCCTGTGCGGTGTAGGCGCTGGCGGCGGCGGGGAGCACCAGGGTCGTAAGCGAGCCCTGCAGGGAGACGTCCGTCGGCTGGCGGATATGGGGCGTCATGCGCAGCACCGTCCGGAGCCGTGTGTCCTCGCTGGTGACAATGGCGGCTTCACTGGCCGCGCCGGCGGTCGCGAGCGTGGCCGGCACCGCGTTCGGGGACACCGGCTGGGCGACGGGCGGCACGTGGACGGCGTGCGGGTTCCACGGGGCCACCATCAGCGTGACCCCGTAGCTGGTCTGCGGTGCTGCCGGGGTGAGCTGGATATGCAGCGCGGGAAGGATGCTCGGCAGCATCGCGAGCACCGCGAAGAAGAGCGTGGAAACGAAGACGGCGGATCCCGCCCGGACCGCGGAGCCGGACGGCACGTAGCGGAGCGTCTTCCTGGCGATGGGTTTCTCCTTCGCGGGCATCGAGCTCAGTGCGCGGACGGGGCGATGGTCTGCTTCATGGACGCGGCGGTCTGGCCCTCCCCGCCGATCTGGCCGTCGCTCCTCGTCAGCCAGCCATGTACGTTCATGGTCAGCAGCGCGTAGGACTTGACCGGCAGGGCGATGATGATCGTCAGCACCGCGACGAGCGGCAGCACCCAGATGTCGGACGGGCGTTCGCGCAGGTGAGAGAACCCGCGGAGGGCGCGGCCGAGGAGTAGCCAGCCGACCGCGGCGAGCGCGTCAAGCTTCTGCGGATGCAGCACCCAGGCGAAAAGGTAGTAGACCGCGAACCCCATGGTGACCGGGGTCAGCATGACCTGCAGCACGCTGATCTGGCAGACCAGCGGCTGCCGCCACAGCCAGCCCTTCCACATCGCAGTGAAGTAGGTGCGGTAGGAGTTGCGGCTCCAGCGGAGCCGCTGCTTGAAGAAGGCGCGGCCGCTGTCAGGGAACATGGACATGGCCCGCGCGGTCGACTGGTAGACGGTCCGGTAGCCGGACGCGAGCACCAGCCAGGTGAGCCGGCCGTCGTCGCCCGCTATGCAGCGGCGACCGAGGAAGAACTCGTCCTCCAGGTGTTCGAGCACCGGCAGCACGGCCGCGCGCCGGTAGGCCACGGTCCGGCCGGAGAGGCAGGCCACCGCGCCCGCGCGGGACTGAGCGCGCACGTAGTCGAGGTAGCGGACGTCGATCATCCAGTCGGCGACGCGCCGCCATACGCTTGTGGCGGCCAGGTAGGCATTCTGCCGTGTCCCTACGCCGCCCACCTTCGGGTCCTTGAACGGCGCGAGCAGCGCGGCGAGCAGGCCGGGCTCCCAGCTCGTGTCGGAGTCGCAGAGAACCAGGATTTCGCAGCTAGCCCGCCGTATTCCGGCACCGAGCGCCGAGCGTTTCCCCTGGTGGACGAAGGGCACCACGGTGATCCGCGGATCAGCACGCGCGCGGGCGCCCAGCCGGGCGATCACCTCGGTGTCGGCGACGTCGGGAACGATGACGATCTCGGCCGGGTTCTCGGCGAGCCAGGTGTCGAGGCATCGTTCGACGATGTCCGGGTCCTCGTGAAAGGCGGGCACCACCACGGAGGTGCTCGCCAGGTAGCCGGCCGGCACCGGACGGTACACCCTGGACAGCGTGAACCGGGTCAGCCATACGGTCCACGACACAGCGCCGACCACGCCGATGGGAATCCAGTGGTGCAGCTGCTGCCACCACATGAGGTGAGCGACTTGTGGCGCCGCGGCCGTAACGCCGGAAATGACAGACATTCCATTCCTTAACCAGGCCATGGGGCCAGGCCGGGGGCAAGGTAAAGGTGAGAGCACCAGCGTTATCCGTATTGTCAATGGCGCTCTCGGTAACGATGCCAGTATCACAGGTGTGAATGTAAAAATTGCGAAGGGTCGTTACCTGAATGAGTCCGTGTCGCATGGCGCATAGGTATTAATTTGCCATTCTCGGCCTTTTTCTTTTTGCGGGATATTTCGCGGTTCTTGCGAAGATGCCCAGCTGGCCGAGGTCCCGGCCGGCGATGTGGCCCCGGTCGCCGGGCGGGTCGCGCCGGACCGCGGCGGGGGTGGGGCCGGTGACCCGGGCGCTGTTGCTCGCTAATGTGGTGGAGACAGCGGAGCGAGCTGTCGCCGGGTAGCCCCCGTTCCCGATCCGCCGGACGGCCTGCTGGCTTGCGTGCCGGCCGGCGAGAGTGGTGCGGACAACATGGCTACTGGCGAGTAACATAGACTTCTGCTAGGAGTCGACTACGCAGGAAGGGCAGCGTTGTCCATGAATATCGTCGTCTGCGTGAAGCAGGTGCCTGACACCGCGGTTGAGCGCACGCTCAAGCCGGGGGAGGGCACGCTGGACCGGGCATCGCTCGACGGGCTGATCAACGAGCTCGATGAGTACGCGATCGAGGAGGGGCTGAAGATCGCGGAGGCGCACGGCGGCGAGGTGACGATCTTGTCGATGGGCCCGGCCAAGGCAGCCGAGTCGATCCGCAAGGCGCTGTCGATGGGCGCGGACAAGGCGGTCCACGTCGTGGACGACGGGCTGGCCGGGTCGGACGCGCTGGCTACGTCGGCGGCGCTGGCCGCCGCGCTGTCTTCGACCGGGTTCGACCTGGTGATCTTGGGGTCGGAGTCGACCGACGCGCGGACCGGGGTGGTGCCAGCGATGCTGGCCGAGCGGCTGGGGGTGCCGCAGCTGACCCTGGCGTCCAAGGTGGACATCTCCGGGTCGGAGGTGACGATCCGGCGGGTGACCGACGACGGGTACGCGGTGGTGACCGGGCAGCTGCCGGCCGTGGTGTCGGTGGTGGAGAAGATCAACGAGCCGCGCTACCCCACGTTCAAGGGGATCATGGCGGCGAAGAAGAAGCCGGTGCAGACCCTGACCCTCGCGGACCTGTCCGTGGACGCGGGCTCGGTAGGCCTGGCGAACGCCGCCACCGGCGTGGCGGACTTCGCCGCCCGCCCGCCGCGTGCTGCCGGCGTGATCGTGAAGGACGAAGGGGACGGCGGCGCCAAGGCGGCCGGGTTCCTCGCCGAGCGGAAGTTCATCTAGGGAGGACTTGGTTACATGGCTGAGGTACTGGTCCTGGCGGAGCACACCGATTCCGGCGAGGTCAAGAAGGTCACCCTGGAGCTGCTGACCGTCGCCCGGCGGCTCGGCACGCCGTCCGTGGTCTGGACGGGTCCCGGTGCGGAGGCCGCGCAGGCGCGGCTGGCGGAGTACGGCGCGGCCAAGGTGTACGCGGCGGACTCGGCCGAGTTCGCCGAGTTCCCGGTCGCCCCGGCGGCCGAACTGCTCGCCTCGCTCGTGAGCGAGAAGGCGCCGGCCGCGGTGCTGGTGGCCGGGACGACCGAGGGCAAGGAGACCGCCGCCCGGCTGGCGGTCAAGACGAACTCCGGGGTGCTGACCGACGCGATCAACGTGACCGCGGGCGGCGACGGGGCGCCGGTAGCAGAGCACGCGAACTTCGGCGGCGCGATCACCGTGCACGCCGTCGTCAAGACCGGCACCCCGGTCATCGCGGTGCGGCCGAACGCCGTCTCCGCCGAGCCGTCTCCCGGCGCCGCGGCCGTCGAGGCGGTCTCCTTCACCGTGTCGCAGGCGGCGAAGTCGGCCCGCATCACCGAGCGCGTAACCGCCGAGAAGGGCGAGCGGCCCGACCTGACCGAGGCGCAGATCGTGGTCTCCGGCGGGCGCGGCACCGGCTCCGAGGACGGCTTCAAGATCATCGAGACCCTCGCCGACGCCCTCGGCGCCGCCGTGGGCGCCTCCCGCGCGGTCACCGACGCCGGCTGGTACCCCCACAAGTTCCAGGTCGGCCAGACCGGCAAGACCGTCTCCCCCCAGCTCTACGTCGCGGTCGGCATCTCCGGCGCCATCCAGCACCGGGCCGGCATGCAGACCTCCAAAACCATCATGGCGATCAACAAAGACCCCGAAGCACCCATCTTCGAGATCGCCGACTTCGGCGTGATCGGCGACCTGTTCACCGTCGTCCCCCAGCTCCTCGACGAGGTAGCCAAGCACAAGGGATAAACAGTCCGGGCTCAGACGACGCGGCGGCCTTGTTCTCCTGGTCGTCGCGTCGTCTTATGCCGTACCTGCTGAACGCTCGGTTAGGCTTACAACGCCATGAGTACAAGTCCGGTCGTCTACCTCGACCATGCCGCCACCACGCCGATGCTGCCCGAGGCCATCGCCGCGATGACCGAGGAACTAGCGCAGCTAGGCAACCCGTCGTCCCTGCACAGCGCCGGCCGCCGCGCCCGGCGCGTCGTCGAGGAGTCGCGGGAGCAGCTCGCCGAGGTATTCGGGGCACGGGCCAGCGAGGTGATCTTCACCAGCGGTGGCACCGAGGCGGACAACCTCGCGGTCAAGGGGCTGTTCTGGGCGCGGCGAACCGCTGACGAGCGCCGCCGCCGGGTGCTGACCACCGCGGTCGAGCACCACGCTGTGTTCGACTCCGTGCGCTGGCTCTGCGAGGCGCACGGTGCGAGCGCCGACTGGCTCACGGTGGACTCGTTCGGCCTCGTTTCCGCCGACGTGCTCAGGGCCGCGCTGTCCGATGACCCGGCGAGCGCGGCCGTCGTCAGCGTGATGTGGGCGAACAACGAGGTGGGCGCCGTGCAGCCGGTGGCGTCTCTGGCCGCGGTCGCGCACGAGGCCGGCGTGCCGTTCCACACCGACGCGGTGCAGGCCGCCGCGCAGCTTCCGGTCTCCTTCGCCGAGTCGGGCGCGGACGCGATGACGGTCACCGCGCACAAGCTCGGCGGCCCGATCGGGGTCGGCGCGCTGATCCTCGCCAAGAACATCAACCCGGTGCCGGTGCTGCACGGCGGCGGCCAGGAGCGCGACATCAGGTCGGGCACCCTGGACGCCCCGGCGATCAGGGCCTTCGCGGTTGCCGCAGTGACCAGCGGGCAGCGCCAGTCGGATGAGGCCAAGCGGATCGGCGCACTGCGTGATGACCTGATCCGCCAGGTCGTGCGCGCGGTGCCGGACGCCGTACTCAACGGCCCGCCGCCGGGTCAGGACCGGCTGCCTGGCAACGCGCACTTCTCCTTCCCCGGCTGCGAAGGCGACGCGCTGCTGCTGCTGCTCGACGCCAAGGGCATCGCGTGCTCCACTGGTTCCGCCTGCACCGCGGGCGTGGCCGAGCCCAGCCACGTGCTGCTCGCCATGGGCGCCGACGAGTCACGAGCCCGGGGATCGCTGCGGTTCTCGCTCGGCCACACCACCACCCAGGCCGACGTGGACGCCCTCGGCGCCGTGATCGGCGAGGCGGCCGCCCGCGCCCGCCGCGCCGCCGCCCGCTAGCACCTTCGGGCAGGCCGACGGTGGCCGGCGCCCTTAGCGCTCCGGAGTCGGCTGGCGGGGGATCGCGCCGCCGTAGGCCTGCGCCTTCGAGTACCTCGGGGAACGGGCACAGAGACGTGAAACACGCTGCGTTCGGGATGACGCTCCACGGCAGTCCGACCGGACCTGCGGCTGCGCTGACCACCCGGACCCCGTGACCGGCGTCTCAGATGTCCATGCCTGGCAATGGGACGGATAACCTTGAAGAGTTATGGGTCTTCGGGTTCTTGCCGCTATGTCGGGCGGCGTTGACTCCGCCACCGCGGCGGCACGCGCGGTCGATGCCGGTCATGACGTGACCGGCGTCCATCTCGCGTTGTCGTCCAACCCGCAGTCGTACCGGACCGGGGCGCGCGGCTGCTGCACGATCGAGGACGCACGCGACGCCCGCCGCGCCGCCGATGTGATCGGCATCCCGTTCTACGTCTGGGACATGGCCGAGCGGTTCGCCCGCGACGTCGTCGACGACTTCGTCGCCGAGTACGCGGCGGGCCGGACACCGAACCCCTGCCTGCGCTGCAACGAGAAGATCAAGTTCGAGGCGGTCCTCGACCGCGCCCTCGCCCTCGGCTTCGACGCGGTCTGCACCGGTCACTACGCCCGCATCGACACCGGCACCGGCGCGCTCCAGCGGGCCGTGGACCCGGGCAAGGACCAGTCGTACGTGCTCGCGGTCCTGAACAAGGACCAGATCGCGCACGCGATGTTCCCGCTCGGCGACACACCAAAGCCTCTTGTCCGCGAGGAGGCCCGTTCCCGCGGCCTGCTCGTCGCCGACAAGCCGGACAGCCACGACGTCTGTTTCATCGCCGACGGCGACACCCGCGGCTTCCTGTCCCGCAAGCTCGGCTCGGAGCCGGGCACGATCGTCGACCAGGACGGCACGGTCCTCGGCCGCCACGAGGGCGCTTACGGCTTCACCATCGGCCAGCGCAAGGGCC
>Ga0335072_10001027_pt1 | contig 47978 bp, 53 predicted proteins | sample Lox_Sample_21_FD_206725 | JGI IMG/M metagenome (GOLD analysis project Ga0335072, IMG submission 206725) | Soil microbial communities from Loxahatchee National Wildlife Refuge, Florida, United States - Lox_Sample_2.1 | ecosystem: Environmental > Terrestrial > Soil > Wetlands | place: USA...
AGAGAGAGAGAGAGAGAGGGAGGGAGGGAGGGAGGGAGGGAGAGAGAGAGAGAGAGAGAGGTGAGAGAGTAAAGAATTTTTAATCAAGTTTCATCGTCACGCTTAACTTCTACCTTTATCTTACACTCACCTTACTATCAACACCGCCACTCGCCACCTCTTACCAAATCCCTGCCGTCCTCGCCAAAAAGCTCACCACCTCTTGCCAACAAAAAACAACAAAAACTTCCCTCGCGCAACATCACATCGTCTTCTTCTCTCGCTTCCATCTTTACTCTTGGCATCAATACAAACCGATCTGACCTTTGCCGACTCTTCATCGGTCTCCTAAAGTTCCCAAAAATGGCCCAAGCATTGTCAGCTTTCGCCGAGGACCGCTTTGACGGCTTATCCTGAAGACAAGAGGTTGGACTTCGTCTATGATGGCAGGCAGGACATTGCGAAGAATGACCTCTTGGTGAGAATCCGGAGCGGCGCGACTGGCCGAAAAGAGTTTCAAATAATCCATGTACGCAAAGGTCCAAAAGGCAAGGGGTGGACTACAATCAAATACGAAGCAGCGAATGACCAGCCTGGCACACCCATACCACTTCTACCAACCAAAGCGGAGGAGGAAGGACGACCCAACACCGTACCAGCCCTCGTTGTGGGTCTTGCGCTTGCCGATGACCCTCTGAAATATAGTCCGGAGGCCACTGGAAACGCTCAGGTGGAGAAAGACCGCAGTAACCTGCCCATCCTCGATTGTGACGCCTCATTCCTCAGGGTCGTCGTCCCCCTGACAGACTATATCGCCACACAGAACGAATACTATGTCGCTTGTTACCCAACGTACGATGTTTGCGATGTACGTCTGGCCAACCAGCACTTTGTCTTCTACTTTGACGAATTCTGGACTGGAATCGAGGCTAGCAGTAACGTCAAGTCACGCCGGGTGGAGTTGAGCAAGGCATGCAGAACAGCTGCGGCAACCAACAAACAGGCCGAGGAGCGCGCTCATATCTCGGTACAAGCAGATTCAGCCTCTTTGAGTGGCGCTTGGACGGCGTTACACGCCCATGAGGTGCACGCCCATGAAGCACACGCCTGTGAGGTACACGCCCATGATGTACTGTCAGCCAGAATAGGTATAGGACAGCCATGCGCCCTTGGGAGTTCTACCCTGGCGCTAGTGTGATTGTCGCCTACACCAACGATGGCCATCTCAGAGATGCCTACTGGTGCCTGTGGTGATCTCAGTAAGTATATGGGTATCTGCTTCTAGCGTGTCATCTGCCTGCTACTGCCTGGACAGGTACTGTGTACATAAATCGCCCGCCACGCCCGGGGGACAGTAAGACAAGCAAGACAGCATCTTCTAGACCACCCAGATTCTACCGCAGGGCAGGCCTGCGATTAAAACACGTGACCTAAGTCTGACAGATGCACGCCCGTGAGATATATTCCGATGAGGTTCACGCCTGTGAGATACACATTTATGAGGTACACACCTATAAGGTACACGCCTGTGAGGTACACGCCCATCAGGTGCACGCCCGTGAGGTGCACGCCTATAAGGTGCACGCTCGTGAGGTACACGTCTATGAGGTGCACTCCTGTAAGATGTACGCCCATAAGATACATGCTTAATGAGGTGCACACCTTGAGGTGCACGCCTATGAGGTATACGCCTATGAGGCGCACGCCTGTGAGGCACACGCCCATGAGGTACATGCCCATTAAGTGTATGCCCATGAGGTACACGCCCGTGAGATACACGCCTATAAGATATGCGCCCATGAGATGACGCCTATAAGGTACACGCCCACGAGACGCATGCCCGTGAGGTGCACGCCTATGAGGTGCATACCCATGAAGTGTATCCCCATGAGATGCACGCCCTGTGAGGTATAAGCCTATGAGATATACGCCAGGTACACGCCTGTGAGATATACGCCCATGAGGTCACGCCCATGAAATGTATGCCCATGAGACACATGCCCGTAAGGTACACACTCATGATGGTGCTGCTAGTAGAGAGATAGACGCGTCTGCCGCGTCGTCGAGGTTAGGGTGTGGTGGAGGATTCGACAGCGAGGATCTATAGAACTCATCAGCGCGGTCATTATGAGATAGGTATCATCATCTCATGACACTTTATTAGGGTGTGGTGGAGGATTCGACAGCGAGGATCTATAGAACTCATCAGCGCGGTCATTATGAGATAGGTATCATCATCTCATGACGCTTTATTAGGGTGTGGTGGAGGATTCGATATGCGGGGGTTGGTTTTCCAAATCCAAAAAGGTTTTTGGGAAAGCCGGCTAATACCCCGCCGTATTTACAGCTACAAGCTCACAGCGATGGACTTTCCACCGAGCCGGCCTCAAGCTATGAGGAAGATAATCTTGCGAGTACCACGCATATAGGGGGTTGTTCTGCATAAAGATCAGATGCTTGATGGCCGCCTTTCAATCAAATGATTCGATCTATATCTGTCTCCAATTCTGCTAGATCATGGGCCATTTCCAACTCCCCGCATCAATGCTTTTGTCCAATCCCAGTTGTTCTTTTTCCATAATCTATGATGAGCCGTGCAACACTCCATTCACAGGTGGAAACATGGTCTTCTGGTGTGTGAGCCTACTGGCTTGAACCGCCAGAGATAGTGATGACCTGTCCGTTGACCCATCCACCATCCTCTGAGAACAAGAAGGCGACCACCCTCGCCACATCTTCCGGTAGTGCACACCTACCAAGAGGGCAGTTTTCGGCCATCATCCTCTCGATGTCCGCCGCTGGGATGTCTGGTGTGCCACCTGGAATGTAATGCCATGCGTTCTGTGTGAACATGTCGCTTTTGATTCCACCGGGCGCAACGCCATTGACGGTGATGCCCTTGACACCGAAGTCGGTCGCGAAGGCCTTGACCATACCAATGACCGCCATCTTCGTGGCGTTGTATAGCGCATGGTGCTTGACGCCCATGAGGCCAGCAGCGATGGAGGACATGAGGATCAGCCTCCCGTTCGGCTCACAGTACTTGAAGGCAGCCTGGCCAACAAAGAATTGGGCGCGCGCATTGAGGTTGAAGACATGGTCAAACTTCTCCTCTGTTATCTCCTCCGTCTTGTCCCAGGACTCAGTGCCCGAGTTGCTCATCACAAAGTCAACCTTGCCAAAATGCTTCTTGCTTTCCTCGAAGAGGCGCGTAATCTCAGAGACCTTGCTGACGTCGGCCTGGATCGACACGGCCTTCGCGCCATTCTTGAAGGACTCGATCTCGGCAACGACTTCCTCGGCAGATGATTTAGAGGACTGGTAGTTGACAACAACTGAACAACCACGACGGCCGAGCTCGATGGCACAACCACGGCCTATTCCACGGCCGGCACCGGTGATGATGGCGACCTTGTTGTGCAAGGATGCGGTGGGGACGAGGACGGGGCCGTGGGACATGATTGCGGCACGGGGAAGGATAATTATGCTACCTTCGGGGTTGGAGATAAAGATGTCAGGGACTTTCACAAATGGTCAACTAAATTGCTGCACAGGAAGCTTGTGAGAGAAAGCGTTTGTCTAACAGCACGAAGTTGCGGTGAAATAGAGGGAATCAAATGGGGCCCGGACACTAAGACGGAAGCCGCTTAGAGCTCCAAAAGAGGGACCGGTTGCTCTGGTGAGCGGACAAAATAAAGTGGCTGGATTATCTAGCCCAGTCACTTGGTGTAGACAAAATTGAAGACATTTCTTGTGCAACCAGATGAAGTCCGTCACTGCTGGCGCCACAATGCTAAGGAGGCCGACGGCTGGTTTGGGATAGCTGTTATCACTGCAAGACTTGGCCTCGAAACATAGCTCCGTGGGAGTTGCTTGCCCTTTTTGTGCGATCAAAACAGAAGGAATCTTGGCGAGATTGTCCCCTTTGGGCCCCTCAAATATCTTCCCATATGGGCCGATAGGATCGTTGGGGCATAGATACAGGCCGTTTGCTTTCGGTTATGAGCCACTATTTGACCGCTTCTTTGAGCTTGATAGATAAGGTATTGAAACGGCATTCGACCTGCGCCGAGCAGAGCGCTGCAGCATCGTGCATATACGGACGAGGTGCTAGAGCGGGGGCGAGCATTGTGGGGTTCCCGCCAACGCACTCCAAAAGTCTTAGACTTGCCCCCTCCCAACTGCGGAACGTAACCTCATTTAGTTGTCCGAGGACTAACGAATCCAGTCGGAGTCCGGACGGGTCAATTGCAGGGACTCGGGCAGGGTTCTTAGGATTGTCACGTGCAAACGCTTAGTCATCGCAACTCTTCGGACATCTCACGGAGATCGAGAGGACAACTAAGATTTCGCCGGCGAATGGCTGTTGCTCGACAGATGGCTGCTTCTTTTGCTCTTCAATTAGAGGGAGCAAAACACCTGCAAATGCCGAAACATCCCCTTTCCACTTTCTTCGAGCACGAGCATGATGAACTGCCAATAGTCTAGAAGCTATGTTCCGACAGCGCGATTCACACCCTTCAACGGACAAGTCGGGGATTAGAGCGTCCGTTAGACAATCCAGGAGTCACAATAATCAGGCAACGACTACTAAAGCAACGTCCGTCGATGAAGCCGTAGCGGCGGCTAGCGTCTGCTTGAAGACTTAATACTGTATGAGATTCAATGATCGCCATGAAACATGCCGGGTTCGATGGTGTTTCATCGGTCCGGAAGGAACGAAGAAGTGGTATGAACGCAAAATTGATGCATTAGAAACAATAGTTGGAAAAAGTTCATTCAGATTTAGATCTGCTCCTAGCACTTCGTACCGTCATTACCGGCTACCTATTGCAGCCTTGCATAAAATCATGGGGACATAATTCAAAGTCGCATCATCCATCTCGAGAGTAGGGCATTAGTGGCATGATCGTCAGTTTCGTAAGTCCGACAAATAATGAAACAGTGGAGGCATCGTGTGAACGTCCGAGTGGCCTGTCCGTCCGGCCTTATTCACGTCCCAGGGGGGGCCTTCCTGGGGCTGCAGTCCTTCTATTCCTTTACGCACTCCCTGATTTCCCACAATTCGTCAAAGGTCATGATATGAGTTTGCTCTTCGTGTTGAGCAGAAATGAGTGGTCCCTGGTAGAGACTCTGGCCGGTCGTGCTTATAAGGCAACGGGGCTAGATCAGACTTTCCGGACTTGGTTCGAATATCAGAACTCGTGATCATCGACGTCACACCGGGGCTTGACGCCTAACACAGCAACCACCTCAAGACTCTTTCCACCCAGCGAGGAAAATGCGAAGCTTTCTTTTGATCCCATCCGTCAGCCGCATCGACGAGTCCTCTTCGAGAAGGTCAATACAATACTTCAAGATGTTGTTTGGAACGTCGGTGGAAATGAACGACCCGTCGGGTTTGGACAAGACTGGCTGGCCCTCCTGGTATTTCAAGTATCGGGTGATTGCCGGGTCTTCGGGCGTCAAGGCGTCAATGGCAATTGGTCGATCCGCTTCCACACTGTGGCCACTCGTGGGGAACCGGGATCCAACGTTGGCCATACTGTTGGCCCAGTAAGTCAGTGCCACTCGGTAGATGGCCCCAGCCCACCACGACGGCCTGACTTGCTCTGGCATCGATCTGATCAGTCGAAGCACTTGACCACAGTGGAAGGACGTTTCCTCGGCCTGGTCAATGCAGCGTGATTGCAGCCATGCTGCATGCCGGAACGGACCAACAACAACCTCTCGCCTTGCAAACTGTTCAATATCCTTGAAACTTGTAATGGCATTCAAGGAGATAAGATGGTACATGATTAAGTTCGCGCAAGTCGTCCAGCAGGTCTCTTGTCTGTTACTGGCGCTCTGTTTACTAATGGAATACCACTGCTGCAGAAGCATCGATATTTCCTCAAGCCGGGCCTTGGTGGCCGCTTTCGATACGGTTCGCGATGCCTTTGCATGGCTTCCTCCATCAGGCAGGCAGGTCAGGAATTGACGTAACTGACAGACTTGCGTCTGCAGAGGATGAAGCAGCAGACGAAGATGCAGGGGCGGTATCACCATCCCCGGCTCTTCAATCTCGCCGGCTACGAAACGAGTGAAAAGCTGACGGAGTGATGATGGATTACTGTAGTTTGAACCGTGGACACTCTCAAACGCCATCAACCAGTCAGATGGTGAATTGGCTTGCCACAGAGCATCAGCGTCTGGCATTGGGGAGTGCAAGTTCACGATCGAAAGTATGGGAGCCGTGTCAGAGAACAGGCTCATCTCTTGGTCAACGATGACCCAAGAGTGTGCAAGTCTAGATATCACAAGATCAGCTATGATACGATGGAGGAGCTTTGGAAGAAGGGGAAGGAAAAAAAAAACCCACCGGCTCTTGGCCTCGGACGCCTTCCACCCTTCCCAGAAACGCTCAGGCTCTTGCTGACATTCCTGCAGTTGGCATTTGGTTTCTTGCATGTCAAGCAGTCCAGCATGTGTCAACATCTGTATAACGCATTAGCTTCGGGTGCCTAACGCTGGTGGAAAGATACATACCGCCAAATACATTCCTCGTTGCCCCATTGCGATCTGTGTGGCAAAGGTCAGTGTCTGGCAGAGCAATGATCTAACCACATGAACTCACATCCATGTGCCACTTATCTCCACTCCAAGCTGCCAACGTGGTGAAATGAAGAGCTGATTGAAGAACGATAGGATCTCTTGCTTGGAAGACATCTTTCTCGATAAGATCGAACAGCGAAATACGGCAAGCTTCGGTCATCCCAGAGGCCAAATATCGAGCCTCGACAGTCGGTGTGGATATTGCTCCTGAAGCTAACATTAACAGCAAAAGCAAGCTTGGAGCTTTGCCGTTGTTAAGTTGCATCAGGGTATTTGGATCAAGTCTTCCACCCGATATGCAGGGATAGTACGGCCGATAGCGGGTTATGTAGTTCGTCAGGAACGATTGCATCACTTCTGGAGGAGGCAACATCAAATAGCTGCCGGTAGTGGAATCCGGGCTGCTTCCTCGACTCTCCTCTTTGCCACCATGGGGCCCGGTTCGGTGGATGTCCAATGCTTTATGGAGGAAGCTTTGCATTATGGCGAGCAACTTCTCCCTCGACTGTGACTCCATGGGAACGGCCGACAAGGTAGAATCATGTGCATGGTTATTGCAACCGTCGTCCAATTGCGATTGAGCTATCCAAGCTCTCCATATATTAGGATTCCTGAGTGTTTGTGCCAGACCCTCGAGGTAGATGCTGGCGGTTTTGGGGGGCATGGCCGAGGGTTTCTCTGCAGGATTGCATTGGAAGAATGGCCAAGCTTGCTGCGCATTTATGACAGCGTCTGGTTCTTGTAGTCCGCTCAACGAGGTAGGTGAAAGCGGAGAGCGTGCTTGCATCCGGTAAGGCGCATATTGTGGGGGACTGTCCATGTCAAGTCGGGATTTGACATATGCTGGACTGTCCTTTGCGAAGATTGAAATATGGTTCGGCGTTTGCACAATTCCTTTGCCCGACGCGGCCAGTTGATCGTTAAACTCTTGCATAAACCCTGGAGGGCTCATAAGGTCCAGCATGTTGGACATGTCGTAGTCCATTGAAGATGTCTGGCCACTGCTCATGGAGAGAAAAGGGCTGTCGCTTTCGGAGTCGAAGCTTCCATTCATGGAGACGAAATTCTCCATTTGGGGCATGTTGGGCATGACGGGTGTGATGGGAATGTTGGCGTCGGAAGGCGTCTGAGAGAACCCATTGCGCAGATGCTGTGGTGGATCAATGTCGTGCGCATATAAGCCATTTGTCATTGGAAGCGCCTGCCCGATTTCCGGCAAAGAGAGCCGATGAGTCGACATCGGGTGCGAATTAAAGTTTACTTCGTATTGATTAGTGGCACTCCAGCATTACTCAGGAGCGGTGAAGACCCTACCAGGAGACATTAAAGTGCCGTCATGCGGCGGGGATGATAATTGCGAGATATGGAAGGCGGCCGAGGCATGCAAAGCACGCTCCGGATGCGGCCGCGGAAGATTGGTCCCTCGACGTGAGGGCGCCTGAGATGATCGCCGAGTCGCTCTTGATTGGCAGACTATCTGCTTGCTTACACATCGCGAGCACGGCACCTGTACTATCAATCAGCTTTTTGTTCCCAACAGAGGGGCTTGCATCAGGGAGGCCGAAAAACCGACTGCCTTGCCAAAGGTATGTAACACCACCGGCTCCACAGTCGTGCCATTGACCTCCACATCTGCCCTTTTTCTGTGGTATTGTGGTTTGGGAGCCCCTGCTCACCTTCTTGTCGCACTTCGCCTTCGCCTTTGCGCAGTGTACGCAGGCAATTGGCATTCGCTCCGGAGACTCCATGCCTGAACAGATCGTAGCCGAACGCGAAGAGAGGCCCTTGGGCAGGATGGGTGACGGTCAGGGAGGCCACTCTCCTGGCTTTTTGGAGCGTAGGTATTACGTGTTGGGAAAGACCTGGGGGCCAGTTGGGCGGCGTTCGAGGTGGCTCGGCGATTTCGGGCGTCTAGAGGCTCTCTCAGGATGAAAATGGCGCATTGGTCTAGATGGTACTTGTAGTAGCGAGTGTGGTTACAAACGAATGGGAGGTCTCTATGCTGAGACGAAGGAGCATAGTAGACGAGTCTTTGGGGATAGAGACTGAGGGTAAAAGTGGAAAAAGATTGTAAACGTCAGGCCAGCTTTTTGCCCGCTGCAGATCCCTAGCCCTTTGGCTGAATCGATTACAACAACCCTGGGCTGGCTAAGGCCAGGAAAGTGAGGCTAAGTTTGCGGGGAGCAGAGGGAAGAAAGGCCAATTCTGATGAGAAGCCGGCCATGCTGGGGCCCTGTGGGCTGAGCCTGATAGGGAGTGGCGCGTCCGCCTATATTAGGAACTGAACTCTAACGAAGTGGTAACCGTGATCCTTGCATAATTTACTAGCATTTCTGCACATTACTCGCGCGGTTTTTTGTGATGTCTTACCCGTCCTTTGACGTGCACACCTGGCAGCGGTCAAAATGACAAATGAAACAGTGGCACGGCAACTTTTGGGGTGCACCGTGATGAGGCTTCTGCATTTCCATCTTGCAAGGGGGGTCTATGCATTCGGTACGTAAAACCCTCCTTCGCACTTTGCAGCACAGCCAGCACAACAGTCAAGCTTCCATATCAGCTTTTGAACGAAGGATCGTATCCCAGGTTTTGTGAACCGGCCCACTGGAAAATCCAGCAGTATTGTGTGGAATTACTACGAGGAGAGGGGGCCCGAAAACCCACAGGGATCAACATGGCATTTTTTACGATCAGCTCGCTGACCTCAGCCTTGGAGCGGGGATTCCTCAAGCATTGACACACCACAAATGTCGCCATCACCCGAGGACTGCAATAATCGTATTCGTGTCATAGACTCCGACGTGGCTGCACTGTTATCTCCGCTTAGCCATGCCCAAATTTACAATTATTGTACTCATGAAACAGATTTCAACGGTACAATACATGTTCATACCGATACGCGGGCGGGGACACCCTTCCGGTGCAGAACCCGTGGGTCGACGCGAACGCGCACCCCAGCCCCCTTCTATTCAACGGGCGTTCAAGTGTGCTTGGTCCTGCAGCGATTAGACTCGAGCCTGTTGTGGCCTTACTCAATTCGCTCATTACGACAGCCACTTAGTTCATCGCGGTCGATCACCTCACCGGAAGAGAGCTTGCGTCTTGCTCTGATCGACCAAGTAGGCAAAGCTCGACACGAGCGGGGATCGCAGCTTCCGAGAATGGGTTGTTCAAGTCGCGGTAAAGCTCTGCAGGATGACAGAGAATTCCCTGGACCACACTTCTGGTGTCACGGAGATATTTGACAATAAAATAGCCCACGGCCCCCCAGTTGACCGAAACGTGAAGGTCCTCACAAGCTGTGAAGAATGATGCTGCTGCGAGATCGCCATCATTCATGCGCGGTTACGTTTTGATGGGGTATTTAACCGGCCGTCCCACTGTGAGCTTCGGAAGTTACCAGGGCTTGGGAAGCAAGACGAAAAACTTGGTCAAGCCATGTCCTTTGACCGGAAGCAGTAATGCTGCTCTCGTGATTACAACCTTTTCAAAATAAAACTTGCCAAGTAGCAAGGAGCACGAGCTCAAGCCCAACGATTAACTAGCCTTGCACATAACCATGCGGTAAAAAGAGCTGAGGCTTGCAGACACGATCGACAATTAACGAATTGCGCTTTGCCGCATTGATGGGCCAAGACCCTGCAGCCCTCGGAGCGTTGATCGTCGAAAAGTAAGACATTCTTGAGCCGTATCAAGCAGGTACTTAACCCCCCTCTTGCTGTTCAACAGGCTGGATATGGGTTGCGGGTTTTACTTTCGCTGCCAACAAATTTTGATTGCTAAGGTACCGCTTTTCCACCGACACCCATTGGATCAGCGTCTTGGTAATTACTGGTGTAGACTTTCTCCGTGTATTCCAAATAAATGCAGTAATAATCGTCCGACCTCCTTGGCGACGATATCACGATCGCCGATTCAGCTTGGGCTCTGAGGGAGCATTGCACTGTAGGGCACCTGAGAAAGTGTTTGTGTGGGACCAGGTGCATCCGCCGCACATGCTATCATCGGCGAACTTCGGGATACGTTGGTTGCAAATGATAGCAAAGCAGATAAGGGTCCACTGGTGCAGTCAAAGCAGAAGATGCGTAGTTGTCAGCTGGGCCCAAAGATGTTAGAAGGACGGGGCACTGACTCCATTGGATTGTCAAATGGGCTTGCGCTGGCAGTTGCTTTCGACCAATGCAGCCGACCGAGTGACGACCAAGCAGCAAGAGGGGCTTGGCTATCCTTGCTTGGCGCAATCAATGTGCGGGAAGATCAAAAACTCAAGATCAAACTCAGACACGGCAATTTTTTCCATTCCGCGACACGTGATGAACTTGTGAATCCTTTTTCAGCGATAATCTTAGCGCGGGACGGTTTATTAGCCTCTTCGAAATCGTGTTGGAAGAGTCTGGGCCAAATTTCAAGCTCCGCTCCCCCCTTCCGAAATCTAGCCCCACCCAAGGTAACTCAACGCGCCATCTATTGTAAATCGAATGGGCGAGCTTGACGGGATGTCGAGGAAAGGTTCGACTTCGGTGTGGAAGATTTCATAAAGTGTAATCTCCCCTACGCGAAATATCCGGAATCCTAAAGGGCCTTTTATGGAAGAGGTGGACCTTCACAGCCAAATCCGACAGATTGACAGAAAAGTTAGATTCACAACAGCAGATGCCTAGCGAGGCTTACGAGAAGGGAAATTCCGGATGGGAAACTAGACCACGAAACATCAGCATCGAAGTCATTGCTGCTTTTCGTATCGTCGCCGCGAGTCGGGGGTTTCCGCCTTTGCGAACAGACGTGCGCCGAGACAGACTACACCACTATCACCGAACATCCTGAGATGACTATCTGCTCCACGAGAAGATCGGCTGGCGTTCTTGCGATATCACTGCCATATGCAGGAGTATGGCAACAGCATGCGCCTAGACACTCGTTTGAAGTGCTTCCAGTTCATAAAGCAGCTATTACCCCCCGGGAGGCATTACCCTCTACAGGCTAGAATATCTCTCCAATTCCATCGCGCCTCTAACAGTCCTATTTCAAGCCCAATACATACGTCTTTCTCAAGCCTGCCAGCACTGCTCGGGTGCATATACCCGAGAGGCGTAAGTCTGCAAGGTGGCTTTAGGTCACGTCAATTAGCGTGGTTCGTGTGAAGGGTCTTTGCTGAAGCTGTATGCAAAGAGGAGTGATCCTTCAAGGAAAACCTGGAATCATCGGCACACGTATCTGCTTCGCCGCCGACCTTCACTCCCAGCTTCCAAGTTCGGCGGTTCACGAGGTCGTAAGCAGTCACAAAGCATTATGTCTACGAGCAACAGAAAGACCATTGAGGGTATATTTGGAAGCCTCGTGGGCGTAGCAGCGACTAGCTTTAAGCTCGCCTAACTCACTAGCCCTCACAGGCTAGGTTTTGCGAATAGGTTCTGTGCAGCATGGCACTTGTCTGCAAGGACCACACTGCATGAACACTGCATTGCATCTACACCTTGCACCTCGGTAATGGGATCCCATGTGACGTCGGGTCCTTGCTGACGGCTAGTTACGTATTGTAACCAAAAAGAATCATCCTGGACTATTTCGAAGTCCCGTGTGAGTATAGCACGAAAATTTGCCGCTTAGAGACGACAAAGTTCGTGCCCTGGTGACGCCCATGAATCGCGAATTCGGAACAACTGCGTCCATATGTTCCACTGCGTCGCACTATCTGTCAAAGAGATGATCAGGAGGTCGCATGCAGCGCCGACTCCAAGTTGGAGGAGAGTTCCAAGTAGCCTTGTGCGTCGTTTAAGGTCTTGCAGGTTGAGGCGCGCCGTTCCCCTCGGAACTTCGCCGACCTCGCTCTTTATCCGTGTCGCCTCCAGAATTCTATAGGGCCAGACCGTCCCCAAAGCAAGTAGATTCCGTCATCTCATTTCGCTAGAAATAAAGGTGCTGCTGAAAATAGTAACTGTGAGACAGACTCTCCTTCCCGTGTCATCCCTAACCAAATTCCGAGGTCGATGGCCAATCGCAACAGCCCGCTTTTTCCAGCTTGTAAGCATGTTAGCAGGGGCACTGGCACATGTCTAGGCTTGGCATTCAAGATCTACCCGAGTTATCTCCCTGCTAGGCTTCTTCGATGGCCTCTGACAAGTCACGACAATGCTAGTTCTCTCGTGGCAAAGAGTTCCAGCAACGATTCCCCCGCTTCCATCGACCTTTCTGTTCTGATCCCAAACAATCGCTCATTGAACCCCCTGCAGCCAGGGTCAGACGCTGCAGACCAGGATTATTGGCCGATTGTGCTACCAAACAATCCATCTTGATCACAGCCTTTCACTTTGACAGATCGATTGCGCAAAGCCGACGAGTATTACCGGGCGTTTACTTATCCGAGGATCGGTCAGCTATGACTCCAGCTGGCGCTGATTGACAGCGCCGTGAGTTTCATTCAAAGTGCAACCTGCGCAAACGGGAGTAGTAATCAGGCACAGAGAAAATCGCCATTACCCTTGATGGGTGGTCCAGAGTGCACGTGAGTTCCTCGCTTGCTCAGGAGCAAGCTGCTGACCACTATTCTGCAACATTGGTGTTTCGTTGTCGCACCACGTGTCTATGGCCAGTTGCTGGCCTGTTTATCTAGCACAGACGCCCCAGAGTTTAACTGTACTGGGAAAACGGAGCCCATTTGCGATACCTTGAAGCCTGTTTCCATTATCCTGCAGTCGCTGAATTGAGTATGGGCCCCGCCCCAAGTGCATTCTGCGCACCGGCTCGCAAGGATCCGATTCGTGGATCTGGCCAAAAGAGTGCAGTTTCAGCCGTCCACTTTTTAGCCTCTCTGTCACGATCTGGGCTGGTGACTCCCCTGATCATCGAAGATGCCGCAAAAGCCACGGCTCTATCCAAGCTCATCGATATATTTCTAATTGGAAGTCGAGGGTCACATCCCCTCTGTGGTGGTAAGGATACAGCGTGTTCGATTGAACGCTTGACACATAGCTTGACGTAAAGTTTGACGGCATTCATCGACGTCATGTCTCACATGCATCTCAAGGGGAGCTACTGTCAATCGTGGTTAGGGCTTGCTGTTTGGACCCCGTTTTCATTGTTGGGCATGTCAAGTAACGTACGTACCAAAACAACTCCACGTACCGGCACGTGTTGGGCGCAGCAGCTTACTAACTACATCCCTTTGCTTTCGAAGAGCCCGCTACATGAAACTCGGCCATGTGGGGGTCTTGCGTATAACGCCTTCTTTTCGTTCACTCAGCAGTCCACCTAATCAGAAATGTATGGCTGGTGACCCGTTTCTATCTCACATCATCGCCGTGTGCAGCCGCAATGGTCCACTGCTGCACAAAATAGAGATCACCAGCGCCATTCTACCATCAGTTTCGGTAAGATGTCAACAGTAATGATTAATCGCAAGATCGAGAGTCGCCATCCAGCCCCTTGTCACATAGGAACGTACTTGTGGTACAACTGGATGGACCAAAATTCCAGTTGGCTACTCAAAATGGGTCCCTGGTCGACGTGTTGAGGCTTCTAGAGTTCTAGTTGTAGTGCAAACCTTCGGGTCTGTTTTCCGCAACCCATGCTCACAGCCAGGGTATAGACATGGTTCAACGGCCCAACGGACCTGTTCGAAAAGGGATATTAGAGGGGCAAGTTGTGACTTGCAAGAAGCCAAATTCCGGCCCAAGTTTCATGATTTGCAAGACCCTTATATCGAATGTGTCGATCACATGTGGATGACGCGTCGTCTAAATGGATGAAACTGCTAAATGCTGAGTCATGGCGCAAGATTTCTGGGCAAGCACTGGGGCTAAATTGACTCGCATTAAATCCTGGACCTAGTACCCAGGCCTTGAGACGCGCATCGACCGAAATGCATGATACAGTATGCTATAGATCAGTGTGGCTTTTTGAGTGCGGCAATAACGTCCATCGTTCTGGCTTCTGGGAATAGCTTGCAGAAGAGTCGATGCGCTACACCGTACCAACACTCGGGAAGAGAGTGCCTTTGTGTGTGATCCCCCTCCCCCCTCTTTCCCCCCCAAACAACGAGCTCAGCATGTGTGATGGGAAGGGATGTGTCGCCTTTGAAGGCAGAAGGAAAATGCAAATGTGTGGTTAACAGATCGCGTCCCCCTACAGCACTGAATAAGTTGTAGGCAATCCGGAACCGGCTGTTGGAAAGAACTGGCTCGGACAGGTCCTTAGATGTGTGAATGCTGTAGAGACTGGATGTCAAAGGCAACGATAACGGGGAGCTGTAAATCGTATTGGTCATTGCCCCGCCATATAAATTGCGGGTTATATCCTGAATTTGTTGCAGTTTCCAAAATTCTGTTCGAATGGTGTAGTGTGAGTGTGAAAAACTTTCGAAACTTGGCAGCAAATTGATTTTCTGTCAGGGTTATCACGTGTCGTTCACATCAAAGTTGAACTGCGGTCACTCTCGGTCCCGACAAGGTCCCCGGTTCGAGGTGAGTTTGTTGTGGGATCACTAGACATTGTCTGACATCCTCAGCCCGGGTTCGAACATGTCTTTTTAGACTGGAAGATGACTGTATTTGTTGTGCCAGTTTGTGAGGTAGAGAAAATTTTTGGTCTGTGCCAATTTGTCTTGTCTGTTTGTCTGTCCTGCTGTCGTCTCCTGTTCTGTCTGGCCTGCCGGTTGCTTGTCTGTCTGGCCGGCCGCTAACTTGTCCTGCAGGTGTTTGGCCTGCTCCTGGCTGCTTGTTTACCCTGCCGGTATTTGTCTGTCTGTCTTGCCGCCTTCCTGCCGCTGATTGCCTTGCCATTAGGTCTGTCTGTCTGTTCGTCTGCCACGGCTTTTCTATCCTCCTGTTACTCACGGCTTATATACGCCCTGCTGCCCACGTCTCATGTCTATCCTGCTATTCACGCCCTACCGCTCACACCTCACGCCTGTCGGGATCGCTGATGAGCGACCTAACACAGATAACGTCCCGAGGTCAAGTAGTGACGAGGAGATTTAAGTACCTACAATACTTGGGTGAGTCTCGGAGAGGTACTACTTACAACCTTAGCCATAAGAATCCCATTCCTACGTCCCTACTCTCCGGGCTCCTATGTCCCTATATATCGGGTTCTAATGCCCCTACCTACCAGGGCCCAAACGCAACTACACTTAACCTACGGCCCCACACTCCAGGCCCCATGCGCCTAAACTCCGGGCCCGAGCCTGCTTATCAGCTGTCCGCCTCTACGGCACCCCTGAGCCTTGGTCAGGCTAAGGCACCCCCAAGCGAAATTGTGAAGACATTCGGAATAAGAAAGAGTAGGAAGATGACCACACTATCTAAATTGGCCTTAGCCAGCGTAGAGATCTACAGATACACCCATGTAGCCAGAATTCATTGCTAAGAGTATTGAGAAGTCAGCATCGCCGTTCTTGCTCAGGCGCTAATCGGCCTCGGCACAGGTCGCTCACCCTCTTGCTCAGGCTGCTCACCTTCTGCTCGGTTCCTGCTCAGTCGCGCTCAGTCATGTTCTTCCACAGTTTCCTCTGAGCCAATTCCTGACCCGGCCGCCCTGCCACAGTCCTCTCTTGCCGTTATTTCCTGACCTCCCAATGCTTGTGATTCTATCAGCTGCTTCAAGCTCTCTCTCTCTCTCTCTCGCTGCTCCATTCCCTATGCCGATGCCAAACTCAGTTGAAGACTTTTCAAGCGGGCCCGTGAACGCGGCGCTAAGAATGAGGCGGACATCAAAAGGGAACTTCAACCAGGAATGAAGAATTACCGTCGCGCCTTAGCGCTATGGCGCCAGTGGGTCCTTCAATCGCATCTGGGAATGAATCGCTTTCCTGACTCTTCATTCCTTCATAAACCTGAGAAGATCCTTTTTCAGCTTATTAAGCAGCATCCAAGCACCTCACCTCTCCATCCGCGCCTCTCTCTAACACCACCCTCACCTCCCTGGCTCTTCTCTTCAATCTCTCCATATATTCCATCCCTCCCAACTCAGTCTTAACCCCTTGACTGAGCGCACACATCGTCGCCAACGAGTTCCCTTTCAGGATCTGCATTCGACTCCGATACGTGGCGACGATCGTGAACAATAGAACGATGATGGTTAACCCGAGCTGAACGGCAAGGAGAGATATGTAGGGCCAACGGATGTGGATAAGGGTTTGTTGGGTATAGGCTGTCCCTGTTATGGTTGAGTTGTCTTGGTTTGGGAATGTCGGCCCTTCATTGCGCATGCTGGATGCGGAGTCAGCTTCTTATCTTACTACTTTTGTTGGATTTGGAACGTTGAAGCACTTACTAGCTCGTCAAACTCTTCGCGATATTCTCCATCATGAATTTGATGTTCCCATACTGGGTAGCTGGATCCGGGATAGCGGAGCTGTTGAAATCACCATAGATGGCAATACCCAAAGCCTGTGAGATCTGTCCCACAGTATCCGTAATAGAACGTCCCAGATCCAGCAAGATACCGCCGCTTGTCCCTATGATGTACAGTCCTGAGAGGTAAACTCCCGTGCAGAAGTCGATTGTGTAGGTTTCGTTAGACAGACCTGCTGCTCCGCTGAGGGTGATTGTTGATCCGGTTAGGGGACCTGGGTCACAGATAGGTGTCCCGTATAACGCTAAGTTCCAGTAAGAGTTCATTGATTCGGTTGTGGAGCTAGAGAGGATGTTGTTGTTGTATGCCAGCTCGGATGTGTTGTGTATGCCGCCTTTCACTGTGGTTGAGAAAGATTGGGCGCAGAAATATAGAGAGACTCCTATATACTGAATTTTGGCGAGATCTGTATCGTTGGTGAGGCGGACTGGGTTGTTGAAGTAGCCGACGAAGGCTTGACTGATCACTGTCTGGGGTGGTGCTTCCTTGAACTCTGTCGAAGGATCCGGGAAGGGGACCAGGACAGCTAGATAATACAGGGCACTTCCTGCTTCTGAAATGACCGTTGCGTACTGTGACTTCTGGATTTCGATGAGGAACACTTCCTGTAACCAGGATAGAAGAGAGGAGTTTGTGGATGCTGAGATGTTTACAATCTCCGCGCAAATTCCCAGGGAACCGTAGATAGGCCAGTCACAGTCACCAGAAGAGCAGATAGGATCGACTCCTGGCAAAGTTTGATTAGGTCCCAGATAAGCTGCAGTTAGATACGCTGTCTGAACCAAGAGCTCGTCTCCATGGACTGTAGATATCTCGGTCAGCATTACACGGATAATTACATTGAGAGGGGATCAAAACTCACCTGGCTTAAAAACCGTCGCATCTGATCTAGAAAAGGTTGAAGCTCTCAAAACAGAAGCAGTTCCATTGCTTAAAGCTTGACGATTCGAAACATAACCAATGGCCTGTTGCGTCAATGGAGATGTAAAGAAACCACTGAGTGCAACGATGGCGGCAAGCCAAGCAATCGGCCTTTTGAATGTAAGCACCTCCATTCCTCAAGCCTAGGTGAAGCAATGACCCACGATTTGAATAGCATTCTCAACGTCAGCGAGAACTTCACACTCTCTAGCCCTCCCGAGCCTGCACCATCGTGAAGCTGAAAATCTGTCAATGGCCGAGCATCGTCCTTAAACCACAACCACTTGAGTTGTCCCAATACGCTGACGATAGGCACCATGAATGCAAACTTCGCCACCGAGGTGATAAATTGGATCAAGGAGTTGACCGTCACGTGGTGGGTTATCTTGGTAGGTGGTTGCCTATCAGCCAGGTCAAGGATTATGACATCCGCTGAGACAGTCAGCCTGCGAGTATGCGGAGGGGAGTACGAGTTGGACCTATCATAGCAAGAATGCCTATGATACAACAGAGAAACTCTGGAAACCAGGAGGAGAAGGTGTAGCCGCAGCCGCGGTGCTTTGCGGTACCATGGAACGTGGGAGGGTTATCCCCGATGATTTCTGGTACATTACGAGTTGGGTAATTGGAAATTACCTCTCGAGCAGTCGATGGACTGGTAGGCCCGCTCTTCGTTTCGGACACCGGATATCCTGCATCTCTATTGATGATGTCCGTTTCCCATGGGATTGAGTTACCGCTTGCACTTCCATAGCTGTACACGCGAGACTGGTCTGGCCACGGAGAACGATTCATCGTGGAGGAATTGGGAATTGATGGAGAAGTCGTATGATGAGATTGTACAGCTGTATGATGGAACTAGGAGAGGCTTTGTCAATGCTGTGTTGATGTTCACTATGGGAACTCATGAGGCTCCTCATCTTCTGGCAAAATTCAAGTTGCTGGCAACTTCCGTGATTCCAACGAGCAAAGCAAATCATGCATGAAAGCTCAAACCACTCAAGTTGAGAGGTTCTGTCACCCGACATTTCAGCTCTTCAGCCTCGCCAGTGAGAGTGCCATCAGAAGAAGCCACAAAGCAGGTTGGAAAATTTACGTAAATTAAATTCAATAACATTTGATCGAATAGAGGTATTTTGCTGAGAACGGGGTGGAGCTCTACTCCTTCACGCTCAATCGACGGGACCACCTTGTTGACGAACCCGCCTTGTGCACCCCCAACGGGTGGTAAAAGACCGGTATCTGCTTGCCCATTCCCTACGAGCATCATCTTCACCAAGAGGGGGACCAGGAGGTATGAGATTAACACGTTTGGGTGACATTACTTGCTATTCTTCCCCATCTGCGGTCCCAGCTACCAGAAAAAGCTGGCCATACCCGACCCAGGACCTGTCACCAAATCTGTCAGGTGCGCCTGACGGATTCGGTGACATGGCAAATCCTAAAGAGGGAAGGTCCATAGGCTTGCAGGGTAGGCTGCAGGGAGGTTAGAAGCCACACCTGAAAGCACTCATAACTAGATTGCAGGCAAGAAATCCCTTTGCTTCACCACTTGACCGCAAATTTACAATACCGGCAAGCTCCGTGGACGGGCAGCCTACGAGGGCGCGTCGTTTCAACGGTACAATGCCCATCGCCTCCGATTGCCAGCGTCAACTTTTCTAAACGCCACATACTAGCTGATTCAGGTACTGATCCGATAGCTAATGCACACTTGCAATCGGACGTGATAGACAGTGTACAAGCTAGCGATTTTATCCCATCTGGGCGATTCGTTGACAGTCGGCCTGTCCGCAAAATACGTCTAATGAGATTGATGTTCTTTATCTCTTCATTCGATGTTTCTTCTAGCGTCGAAATTTTCATCGACGATGGGGACGGAATTCAAAAACGCAACCCTCTTTTCTCATTCGCAGCCTCGTTGAGGTGGTACAAATATGTCCATCATAGAGATGCGGGAGCACAACTTCAGCTCGTTGGATACGAGCGGCTACGTCAGCAGTCGATTGAAAGTCATGGCTGAACTCCAGGGCAGCAGGCTTGGGCGAAACATGATTGAGACACAGCTGGCAGCTACACCTCAATTTGGGAGCCCTCAAACTGGCCCCGACGGGGAATCAAATTGGACCTTCCTGGCTGCTCAGGCTCCGCTCAGGCTCTGCCCAGGGGCTGCACAGACTTGGCTCATGGTAACGCAGAGACTGCTCAGGGTGGAGGTCCTAACTGGAGCTGGGGAAAAAAAATCTCTTGTCCGACTATTGGCGTTTATGCATCCACTCCAACAGGCTTCAGCTCATAGACGCCCTGCTCGATAACTTCAGATGATATAGAACCGAAGCCAGCGCATCTTTTGAGCTATCTAGAGTCTGTAGAGCACCTTTAACTAGGTTCTAGTGGACGAGTGTTACGTACGAAGGCCTTTTTGATTTTCGGAAAAGACCCTTTTCTGGATGCCAAGAAGTGTGCGTGCGGTGCGGAGAGAAAATAATCTACCTTGCCTTGCAACACTGATGAAAACTGTCGAGGCCATCATAAAGCTTCAGAATGAGAGGTCTAAATGTCTCTTTCCTTAAAGCAGAGTGGTGAGAAGGACTTGAAAGTCCGCGTGACAAAGAGAGACCTAGAGGATCTCCTGTCGGCTGGATAACGGCTTACAATAGTGAGGGTGGCTAGAGCTCATACAACTATCATTCCTCTACGCCTAACATGGATTGTACGATCGAGGTTGAGGGCAGAAAATTTGTCTTGGAATACCTAGCAGAAGGAGCTGCAAATGTCGTCTTCAAGCTGCGGCCATATCACCCCAGCCTAATGCGGTTTCGCAAAACCCATTCAAAGATGCCATACAGCGAAATTGTTCACAAATTCAATACCGTTCTGTCGCCTCTCTTTCCAAGCGATGTATTGTTACACCCAACGCTTTTCAAGATACCTAACGTTCCACTCGTTATAGCCACGCTGAACAAAGCACTTGTTGAGAAGGAAGCAGACGGTAGTCGCTCGCAAAAGCGACAGGGTGTCTACCTTACACCGAGCGAAGAATATGGCATCTTTGTTCAAGACATGACTCCACGGCAAGATCAAGAGAGGTTCTTTGAGTTCAAGCCAAAGTGGTTGGTTCAGAGTCCAAGTGCGCCCGCAGAAGCAAAGCGTTGCCGCACGTGCGCGCTCAGAGAAATGCGACGGGCAGCCAAGGTAATCAGTGGACGTGGTGATCGGGATTTCTGTCCATTGGACCTGCTATCCACCCAGGATGCTGTGCTGGACGAAGTCCTTGGATCGATGATAGGCGATGACTTAGGAGCCTTGAAGCACATTTTCATGGAGAAGGTTCAACCGCTTTTGAGCCGTTTGAGAGTCTTACAGGCTATGCACGGTCACGTTGGTCTCGATGACCTCAATGGCCAGCAAATGCCCACTGCTTCCGGAGCGGAAGGAGATGGAGGTCAAGAGAGTTCAGTAGTCTGCACGTTGTTTGATGTCTTGATTGGCATGACTGTCAGAGATTGCAGTGTGTTCGTCAGATACAACATGGATAAATCGAAGACTGAGGCTGAAGTAAAATTGGCTGATCTTGACATGAAGAGTGCAAGGCTCGAGAAGTGGGCAGACATCGAGAGGCAGCTCATTAGTGGTGGATGGTACACCGGCGACGAGAACGTTGCGGAGGATGGTGGGAGGAGGTTCTGTCGCGCCCTCCAAAGAAGGTGATTGAAGCTATCCTTGGTAGCATCCCTCCGTAACCATTATTCGCAGCACCGTGATGTCCTATTTGCACCGGACGCCTCCTCTATACCTGAATTCTGGCCTAATTAAGAGAACTCAGTACCTCCCGGCGATGTGTATGCTGTCTATCGTATTGGAGTCTCACCGTGTGCTATCTTCGGACCCGCCCTTGGCTTCCAAAGTTTGGTACTGAGCCGCATCATCAGTGGTGCTTGTGATCCTTGCGGTCCGACCAGTCGTGCTTGATGGGAAAAAGACTTCCAACCATCTTTTGGACAGCTGCATCATTTATCTTCTTTACTTCAGAAATGATCATCTCCAACAGCTCCTCTGAGAAGCCGCCGTGCTTCTTCGCATAAATATCGATTCCCGCAGGCGAGAACATCGTTTTCCTGAAGAATGTCACCACCCATCCATCCTCCTCCTGCCCATATCCCAGAACTTCCCAGTCGCTTGACGCGACCTTTAACCAGCCTTTCCCTCTCCACTTGTAAGAAGCTGGAATATTTGCATCGGGTGTGTCGAAGCCGCGAATTTCTTTGTGCTTGTCGGAATTGAGGGGTTTGTATGAGACGACGTCGTGGATGCCGCCTGTATTGCCTTCGGCGGGAGTGTACTTGATAACCACATTGCGATTCGACTTCCACATTGGCAGAGTCGAGTGCGTGACATGCCACGCTCCGTGGAGGAAGTCTAAGGAGGGCGGAGTGAAGGCAGCTTCATCTTTCGGGGATCGGCAGTGCGAAGGTGCTCGGAAAATGGGTGTCTGGGGTTCCTGCGACATCTCAGTCCCTTTGTGATTATTACTGTATATCTTCTGTGATACGAAAAGGGGCAAGAGAAAAAAACATTGATCGTCTAAAGTTCTCAGCTCCAACTATTTCAGGAACAAGGTGACTCACAATCACCTGCCCGGGCTTAGCACTTCTTGGAAAACACCCCGCATCGTTTCCCCCACTGATGAAGGTCTGTTCTGGAGGCTCGCGTGCATCTTAAGTCATTCACTCCCCTCGACGACGACTGCGGGATGCGGTCGTCGGTCGAGGAGGACTGCATTGACCAGGAATGCGAACCAGCTTCCTCTAGAGACGTCCAAGTCGAAGTCTGCGTTAGCCCTCAAACCGTTCCCTCAACCAGAGTCACAAGCATGTCCGGACGAGATCACATCTAAAGAAGTTGACCCTCTTGCACAGAGTGCGCACCCAACACTCCCGCCTTCCAGGCCTCCGCCGAATCCCTTTCCCTGCTATCGGTATCATCGCCCTCGTAGCCCTCGTCAACATTACAGTATGAATCATTGCCGGCATTATTCTGCATTTCCACGCCGCCTTGATCTCCACTGCCGTCATTTCATACACCCTCGGCCTCCGGCATGCTCTCGACGCCGACCACATCTCCGCCATTGACCTCACAGCCAGACGTCTGATCGCCTTCGGTCAGCGCCTCGTCACCGTTGGCACGTTCTTCAGCCTCGGCCACTCCACCTTTGTCGTCATCACAGCCATCGTTGTTGCCGCGACCGCTACAGCTGTCTCTAGCAAGTTCCACCGCTTCGGTACTGTTGGTAGCATTGTCGGGAGTACGGTCAGTGCAGCTTTCTTACTCCTGCTCGGAGCAATGAACGCATATATCCTCTTCCGTTTCGTGAATCAGATGAAGAAGGTGCTTAATCTCCGCGAGGGCGAGGAAGAGCAGGCATGGCGCATTGAGGGTGGCGGATGTCTCTTCCACCTATTGAAGAAAATGTTCAAAATCATCGACAAACCGTGGAAGATGTATCCACTCTGCATCCTGTTTGCACTTGGCTTCGACACAAGTTCTGAGATTGCGCTGCTGGGCATCTCATCCATCCAAGCAGCCAAGGGGACTTCGATATGACTGATGCTGGTATTCCCAGTGCTATTCACGGCCGGTATGTGTTTGATCGATACCATATGGTGCGCTAATGCTGGCGTTGTACATCCTGCCAACCGAGAGATTCGCCGGTGGTAATGTTGATACTACGACTCCACTGATGACGACGAGAGAAGATGAGTGCGAACGTGAAGAGGAGCAGGATATAGCCGAATCGCAAACAACCGAGCGAGCCAAAGATCCAGTTGCATTTTGTACTATTCCATTGTTCTGACCAGCTTGACTGTCATCGTGGCCCTCATCATCGGCACGATCCAGCTCCTCACCCTGATCCTGAACGTCGCATCACCTTCCGGATGATTCTGGGACGGCGTTCAGACGGCGGGAGACCACTATGGAGTGATCGGTGGGGCGATATGTGGGAACTTCGTTGTATTTGGCGGACTTGCGGTCCTGTGCTACAAGCCGTGGAGATGGCGTGTTGAGAGGGCCAAGAAAGCGAGGCTCCAGGTTCTTGATGCGTAAAACGGCAGCGAGGCCAGTAAATCAGAGAGGCGAGAGGACACCATACACGGTCGAAAAGGTGCGGCGTCTCGCAGCTCCGTATCAAGCCTAGGAGAGATATAGACCAGGGAAATAGATCTCGATAGAATAAGTGATATATCTTCCAAATCCCGAGGTAGCCAAGTAGATCCTTCACTAGAGCCTGTTTGGTTTTCACATCTTGTACGGTAAACATCGGCCAAAAGAAAATATGCTAGTTGGGAAGAGCTCTCAGTCTAGATATCTATCTAGGAGGGAATTAGCAAAAGCCATGTACACGATCTCCCGTTCTCAAAACGCCTAAATTGACACCTCGCCGTCCCCGTTCAACACGATACCATTAACTTCATTGTATCCGTTCACCATACCTGCCGCATTCATCGACTTTTTTAGGACTTGATCAAGCAATCCAGCACTCGCGGCCACAAAGCCCAAGTATGGTGGGCTCGGTTTGAGGACCCTTGATAGGTACTCGGGATGGAACTGCACTCCGACGAAGAACGGATGATCCTTTAGCTCCACGATCTCCATTCTTTCTCCCTTATCGTCTTTTCCAATAAAGTCCATCCCGTTCTGTTCCAATTTGGTAATGTAGTCTGGATTGACCTCGTATCGATGTCGGTGACGCTCCTCGACAGTGTCGGCTCCGCCATACAACTTCCGTAATCGAGACCATTCACTGTCTTTTTGGAAAAGCGTAGGCCTGAGTCCAAGCCGCATGTTTCCGCCCATCGTGGTTTTGTCAATCTCCGGCATGAAAATAACGACTGGATGAGTAGTCTGGGCATCAAGCTCAATCGACGCCGCCCCGGGGATGCCACACACATTGCGAGCATATTCCACAACGGCCACTTGCATACCCAGGCAGATTCCAAGGTAAGGTTTTGGTTTCGTCCGCGCCCATGTCGCTGCTGCTATCATGCCCTCTGTGCCTCGACAACCGAATCCACCAGGGACCAGGACGCCGTCAGCTGTACAAAGCTCATGCCAGGCTTTGTGGAATGCCTCTGGTGATGATTGGAGAGTGGACTGTTCAAGATTGGAGGCATCTATCCAAACGAGGTTCAATTTCCGCGCACAAGCCATCGCGCTGTGCTCCAGAGACTTGATAACAGAGAGGTAGCTGTCATGCAGGTTGGTGTACTTGCCAACAAGTGCTATTGTTACACGCTCACTCTCGAGAAACCGTTCTTGTGATGTAGTCAGAGCTTTCCAGTGACGCCAAATTAACTGACCCTTCAGTACCAGCGCGGGGGAGATTGGGCACGAGTCGAGGCGGAAGAGTGAAGTTAGCTGAGCAATCAAGCCTTGAGTCTCGAGCAAGAGGGGAACGTGGTAGGTCGAGGAGACATCATGGACGGCAAGGACCTGGGATGGTTCGACGTCGCAGAAGTGGGAGATTTTTGCCATAGTGGCCTGCAGAAGCGGCTGCTGGCAACGACAAGCGATCTGAATTCAACGTCAGTCGAGGATTTTGTCGTAGTGTTAAGTGGACGAACAAGATCTGGCAGTAGACCAGCTGAGCGAACATCCTTTATCGCCTGTTGTGTGGGCTTGGTCTTCTGCTCGCCGCCAACCAATGGTACCAAGGAAACGTGGATCTGCATGAAGTTGTTCCTGCCTGCCCTTCGTCGTAGTTGCCGCATGGCCTCGATGAAAGGCGCGCTTTCAATATCACCGACCGTACCGCCTAGTTCGATGATGCACACATCCGGCTCCTCGTTTGTATCATCCACTGGGATTCTGGCAACACGCTCTATCCAATCTTGAATTGCATTTGTCAGATGCGGCACAACCTGCACTGTTTGTCCAAGGTAGTCTCCTCTTCGCTCGCGCTCAATGACGTGCTGGTAGATCTTGCCCGTTGTGATATTGTTCTCCCGAGTCAACGTAATGTTGAGGTAGCGTTCGTAGTTCCCAAGATCTAGGTCAACTTCGCCACCGTCATTGAGGACGAAACACTCTCCATGCTCTGTGGGTGCCATCGTTCCTGCATCGACGTTCATATAGGGATCGACCTTGATAGAGGATACGTGCAGATTTGGTCAGGGTTGGGTTGCAGGAAGGAGCGCGAAGGGAAAACATATCTTCAAGCCAATAGTCTTGAGCAGCAAGCCGGTAGAAGAGGCGATGACGCCCTTCCCTGAAGCAGCTTTGAGTTCCCATTCCCTCTACGAGGCCAAGGACGCTCACCTATGCCGCTTATGACACCTAGAAAAAGTTAGGGACTGCGGCAAGCCATAAAGCTTGCCCTTCTTACCTCCGGAAACGAGGACGTACTTCATGATGGCGATGGGTTCGAAAAGTCACATTCAATAGTGCCGCGCTGGCTACTGCCAGGCGGGAAGGAAAGGAAAGGAGGCTGAATTTGTTTGGTGGGGTTAAATTTTCTATCGAGGGTTCGTGTTCTACGCGCTAAATTCGACCCGACGCGTCCAAAGTGCGTGCATGTGGGAGAACAAAGTCAGATGACTGACGTCTATCCAAAAACGATAGTCAACCACATGTACCTCGACTCTGCAGATGGAATGATCCTCTCATGAGCTTCAATTCCTTCTGAAGGCCTTTTCCGGAGATCCGCTATAGTTCAGTATGCAAGTTATTCGGCATTCTTCTCCTTCAGAGTCATGATTTCCGACTTGAGAACGTCCATCGTAAGTGCCATGTTAGATATTTGCCTGCTCTGCTGCGCCATCACTGTCTTCAGAGTCCTGATCTCCCGCTCCAGTGCTTCGGTGTTGGAATTACCAAGTCCTATTGCAGGCGTCGTTGGCGTGGCCGACCCAGATGCTGATGATGCATGTTTCGAAGTGGGAACCGCCAACTCATCGGGCTGTAGCTTTGTTAGCAACGTGATCATCAACATATATGCTCTCTCCAATTTACCTTGTCTAATACGCTTGGTCCGGGACCTTTCTTAGCTTCCTCTGATGCCTCCCAGAGCTCGCTTGCCGGTGCAACAGCTTCATCCTTCGTTACAGTTGAAGAAGTCGGCTTAACGACCGAACTCCTTTCGGCAGGCCTTTGAACCTCTTCGAAGCTGGAAGCGTCGCTACCATCCCCGTTTTCAGCATCATGGTCAGTAAATTTATCGGCCATTGCCATCATGGAACCACCTTGCTCCTTCATTGACGAAGGAGCGTTCCGCACAGCTATTGGGGCCGGTTCTGGTTTCGCCTCCGCTTTTGTTAGGACTGGTTCAAGTACTTTGGCTGACTCTGGTGCCTTGGCTTCAGGTGCTTTCGTGACCGGCGTCTGCTCTTCTTCGACTTCTTTCATGCCCTCACCTTCGTACAAGCTCTCCATTGAAACCTTTGGCGGGAAGCCGTCCTTGCCTGCAAACCATTCTTCGCTGCTTACAGCAGGCTTTAAGCCTACCGTCGGGGGATACACGTCCTCTTGGAAGGTCTCGGATCGTCGGGGCACAATGAACGACACTGGCTCGATGTAGCTATCATTAACGGTCTTGTATGCTCGCATCACTTCGTTTTCATGCATATTGACACCACGTTTTGGGAGGAAGGCCACGCCTCTTTGTGGATCCGCCGATTTATATTCCGAAAGGTACTCGAATTTGTCATTGTCATATTCGAAGTACCGAATGTTGCCGTCGCCTTTCCCGGCTAGATAGAGACACTGTGTACCTTCGTCCCAGAATGGCATGCAGACACCTGATATCGAGTCCAGCTGTTGGAACCCACCGATGGGTTCTTTCGGTGCCCTAATGTCCCACAATGCAAGCTGCCTATCGCTCATTCTTGAGAAACCGGTCGTAGCCACTCTGTCATGCTCGCCCATCCATACAGCTCTGCTGTTCTTAGCCCCTGGGTGTCCCTGAACTTCTTGTGCTGGCTTTTCCTGCCTTACATCCCACACTCGCAGCTTCTTATCACGTGAGGTGGTGACTAGGAGGGAGCCATTGGCACTCCAGGACAGCGATTGAATGACATCGCCACATTTGAGCGAGAGCTTAGCGGAACCAGCTTCGATATCCCATATCTTGATGGTAAAATCGCCGGAAGCGGATGCCAACACGTTTTCTGCAGCCGGATTGAAGAGCACGTGTCCAACCTTTTTCGGGTGCCCACTCAGCTTGCCAACAGGGGCGATGTCTTTGATCTCGTCCGCAGGTACATCACTATATAGCGTGAAGCCTTCAGGGACCCGCCATAGAAAGACCTTGCCGTCGTCTGATCCAGAGGCAATAAGAGAGTCGTTGAATGGGTTCCAGTCTGTATCTAGGACCACCGCAGTATGGCCCCTAAACAATGGAAAGCGTTCTGGGAGTCTTCCTCTTTCATTCACTGGTAGGACGGCAAAGGCTCCTCCTCCACTTGCTTCCCAATTCACTGCAATGTATTCGGGGTTGGCTTTGACCAAGTTGGTATCCCAGGCATTTCGTGATATGCGTAAGTTGTCATAGCATTGTTCCTGATCCTTGTGTCAGCTTGCATAATGTTGGCGAGTCCGGTGCAACATACTTTGCGTGTAGGTCTTCCAAACACGTGCCCTGGAGAAACAAGTCAGTGACTGCGGCTTTCTCGGATTGGCCGTGGAGCAAATACGATATTTTGAAGACCGCACAAACCGCCCCGCCATTGTGGATGTCAAGCCAAGTCAGACGTAGAATACGCAGTTATACTTCGGGTCATAATGTGGTGACAGAGCTGGACGAGTAATAGGAGTATGCCGCGCGCTGACGGCGGAGTAAAAAGGGACGTAATACGGAGTACAGGTTGCGCCTAGACCTTGATTCCCTAGACAGACCGCCCCGCTATCAAGTCTTGGCGGCGGCATGCGGAACGCTCAAGAAAGGCCACCAGCCATTTTCGGATACTATGGTTTCACCACCAATTGATTTGACATGTCTGAAACAGGAGCGAGGCATTCGCCGAATATGCCAAAGCGTGGCGCTAAGTCTTCGAAAATGTCAAGATTGCATTCTTGCTTCGCCTACTCTTGAAAGGCGTTTTATCCTGATACACCGATTTTGCTCGATCAAAGGCATGTGTCAAACTTGATACACATGACCAGCAAATCTCATAGCTGGCATAATTCATTACATTTCCATTCAGTAGCTTGTTCTTTAGCTGAAAGGTCTAGCTATCCTTGGCATTGTTGTCCTTTTCTTGACCAAAACGTAATCCTTCCGCATCCACTTATATCTCTGCTTCATACCGGTGTACAGCAGAATTCCTTGTCAGCTTCCTCAGCCTCTTTCCAAAGAAATATAACGGCACCGCCAACAGCATCGGCCCTATGGTTAATGCGAACTCGACCATCGCTGGAGAGAAAAGCCCCTCACGTGCAGCCAGAGGTGGTACCCAGTAGCTCATTGCAAACCCGCCAGTGTTCTTTAAGACTGTGGCGACGACCATGATCTCTCCGGCGATCGGTTTGTAGCAGTCGACGGCGTACGCAATGGCGATCGTGGGAACGGTGGTGACGGAGAGGCCTGTAAGGCCATATCCAAATACCAGGATCAGTTGCCACTTCCATTGGCGTTCGTAAGCAAGACCCCCAACTACAATCCCAATTATGGTGGTGATGAAGTACGGGATAAGGGCTGGAAGGCGCATCTCAGCTTCACGAACACCATTATTGCGCTTCGTCATCTGTTTCGCAACCCAATCCGAAAATGGGCCTGCAGTAACGAGTCCGAGCATGCCACCAATAACAAAGGCAAAATTCGAATAGCCGACTGCTCCAGGGGACCAATTGTAGGGAGGGTTGGACAGAACCGCCGATTCTGTTAAGTTCCAGAACAGTAACAAGTTGGCAGGGCCCGCAACATTGAGACCAGCCCAGAAAATAATAGGAAAGAGGAACACGTAGAGGGGAGAGAAGATATCGCGGACCAAAAAGCTTTTCCACCGACGATCAGGACTCTGGATGAGCTTGAACTGGTGTTTCGCTGGAGATCCTCGCCCCACGAGTGATGTGACGCCGGTTTCCTGGGCTGGAGTGCTGGAAGGCTGTTCGTAGTGCTCAAGGCCGTCTTTGACATTCTTTTCGTCAGCCGAAGATTGTTCGCTAACATGCGTAGTGGAACTGGATGGTCCGTCACGATGATATTTGGTTTCCGGGAAGAGGAACACGAGGAGAAGGACATTGAACGCGGTGAGGCCGAGTGAGAGCCAGAAGAAGCTTCTCCAACCGTGTCTATGAAAACCTCGTAATTAGTTGGAGTTAAGGACCGAGCGGGTCTTTGGAGGGTATCGTGCTCACCTCTCCGCAATGTTGCCGGCGATAACAGGCCCAATGAACAAGCCCAAGAAGTACGATGTGCTGCAGCAGAAGTCAGTCGAAGCTTCCACAGTGGATCCTCAGCAGACTCACAAATAAACGCCCATCCAGAGGCCTCGTTCGTGCAGAAAGAACACGTCAGCTATCACTTGCACCATGATGCTTTCGCTTGTCGCCGTGCCAATTCCATTGACGACACGGGCGCCTAGAAGGCTTCCGTGAGATTTTGCCAATGCTTCCCAGATTGTGGAAGCGCATGTGATAACTCCAAACAAGATCAAAGCCGCACGTCGACCGAAGATATTCGAAAAAGGAACGATGACGAAGTTTGAGTAGCCAAGTGCGAGCACACAGACACCGGTTAACAAGCCGACCTGGGTTTGATCCAAGTGGTATTCCTTGGCTAGTAATGGGAACATCGGAGCCAAGGAGAGCGCGGATTCAACCGTGATGAACGTGTACAGGAATTGGTTGGCAATGACGAGGTCTGCACAGGATATTAGAGGAAGTATCGAGGCTGCCACTCTACTGGACATGAAACCTACATTTCCAGGGTCGCGACCAATTGAGGGGATCGTGAAGGTCGCCTGAGGGATGTGGAATAAGACTACACGAGGTTAGTAGGTATCAATAGCGGCCGAAACATCAATGGGATCATGTCGTGGAATGGATCAAACGTACACTTCATGACTCTTGGGTCCATGGGTAAAGTGTATATCGTCGACATCACGCATCACATCCGTGCCGGGAAATATGTCAACGTGCAGCTCCGTTGCCGCGCGCTGTTCGAGAAAGGCCTCGTCCATATGGGCTAAGGTAGTCTCCTTTCCCAACATATTATGACGAGATGTTTGGAGTCGCCTTAGTATTGAGATACAAGAGCTGGCAGAATGTTCTCAAAGATTTGAACAAAAGGTTCCTTGAGATTGGCAATGTGAAGCTACAGAGTCATTTTGTATCGACATGCGGTGGGTGCGTCGATTAGAAGTAGTGATCAACATGAGGAAAATCCGGGGGTCGTGGGGACTCCACTGCACCGTAGGAGAAAGATCCATCATTAGGCCGATTCGAAGATATCAAGATGTGGTGGGACCGTGGGACCGTCGTTGACGTTCAGAACGGTACCGAAGCCACTTCCGGGGGCGATATTGGTGGGGCTGTGCGGCAGCCGGGGGAATGCCTTCTGAACCGAGTATCCCCAAGCCCATTTCCCCGCCAGTCAACAGTCACTCACGTTTCCGATCCTTCCCCGGCCGCCTTCTGACAATTTCCCCTACCCCCCAGGTAGATTGACTGCCAAGCTTTCTCGGAGGTTCTTCCGATGCCTAGATATCCCGCAGTACAGCGCACGGTGAAGTAGACGCCATCCTTTTTGAAGCCTATATCTCACATGCTGGTGGTTCACCATCGCGATAGAACTATTGTCCGTTCTTGTGGGGTCAGTGCTACTTTAGAATCAACCAATATCGTCCTGCAGAATGAAGCTCGCCTGGGAGCGCCTGATACGCTTCATCGCTACTGATGGCCGGACACTACGTGGAGAGCCGATATTGCACTTACCCGATCTCGATCTCGGTAACGTCACAGAATCGACTGGACTGAAGGCAAAAGTGATATCTGGCGACGATATCTATTCCACCACGGGATCATGCAAAGTAACCGACGAAGTCGTCACCGTAAAGACCATCATTGGTCCTTTGATTCCGTCTGATGTCCCGATTCTACGATGTGTTGGCCTCAACTATGCCAAACATATCAGAGAGGCAAAGCGGACACCTCCGCCATTCCCTTTCATCTTTTTCAAGCCCACGACTTGCATCATAGGCCACGACGATCCGGTACACATCCCAAAGATCTGCCAGGACGACCAGGCCGACTACGAGGGTGAGCTCTGTCTGATCATCGGCCGCGACGCCAAAGACGTGCCCCTTGCTGATGCCCTCGACTATGTTGCCGCGTACACATGCGGCAATGATGTGTCTTCCCGAAAGTTGCAGCGGGATCCTGAGTTTGCCGGGCGGATCCCTCAATGGGGCTTCAGCAAAGGGTTCGACACCTTCGCCCCGCTGGGACCGTGTCTCGTTGCCGCGAATGTGATTGGGGACCCCAGCAAACTGCATCTCAAGACAATCATTGATGGCGAAGTACGGCAGGACGAAAGTGTTGGAGATCTTTTGTTTGATTGTGCCTATTGCATCCACTATCTGAGCCAAGGAACGACGCTACAGAAAGGAAGCGTCATTATGACCGGGACGCCAGGGGGGGTTGGTGCTGGCTTAAATCCTCCCAAGTGGCTAGTACCGGGGACTTCGATGGAAGTCTCCATCTCAAAGATTGGGACACTGAGGAACAGTGTTGTGTATGATTGAGGGCAACAGTAGTCGTGTGGTCTAGAAGGTCGAATGTCCAGTCAAGGAATAAGTCTTCAGCAGAATCTATTCATTTGCCATTATCTCTTCCCAGTGATCCCCCTCCCTGCAAACTTGGTACCATCACTCATTGCAAAAGGTGGCGGCCGTAATAATCTTCAAAGCCATCATCCCAAGAACTAGAGAGTACGTTGCACAGAGAGAGAGAGAAGAAATTGCAGAAGATGCATGCTGGTATACATAGGATGACCTTCACACATCCTTTTCGGGAACCCGAAGTGCTTCCCTCATCTCATCCACAGCGTTATACCCATAAGCCCAGGTCTGGGTCGTCGGATCGCTCCACTGGTTCGGGCTCTGATCAAATTGGTGGCCTTCCACTTCCGGCCGCATAGCTGCATCGCGAGCTTCCTGGATTGGGCCGTCTGGGAAGTGCAAAAGCATACCGTTGATAAGGCTTGCTTGCTGCATCTGACTTGCTCGCTGTAGTCTAACATTTTCGAACTTTTTCAATGCCGACTTCAAGTCCTCGATGACGGTGACGTCACTCAAGGCTTCTGCTAACGCAGCTCCGTCCTCAACGGCCATGGCGGCACCTAGGTCGAGTTTAGTAGCGTTCGTCTTTCAAGATCGGCAACAGGGCTCCTGAAACGTACCTTGGGACATATATGGTACCATCGCGTGCGCTGCGTCTCCAAGAACCACAAGCTTGCCGGAATCACTGACCCATTTATCGATAGAGCTGCCAGTCAAAAGTGGCCATTTCAGAGTCTTGTCTATCATGTGGATGATTTTGTTCAACTGTGGATCCCATCCGCGAAAATATTCCTTCATCTCGGTGATGGCATTCTCGGCTTTCCATGTACTCGGATCCGAGTGATCGACGTGTGAGAGCACCATGTTGAATGACTTGCCAGCTGCAATAGTGTAAGTCATAACATGACGCTCGTGTCCGATCCAAATATTGAGGCCTGGCTTTTTGAGAATCCAAGACACATCGGGGTCGCCCTGCATTTTCGTGACATCGACCGTTGCCCGATATGCTGCGAAACCGGTTCTTATCGGAGGCTTGTCAATCCCTGTTAGTATCTTTCGTGCGATTGAATTGACTCCGTCCGCTGCAACCACAAGGTCAGCGGTCAGAACGGTTCCGTTGGCTAGAGTGACAGCTGGCACTGTATCATCGTAATCGACCGCCTTGTGGTTTATCAGCACATTGATACCCAGCTCGATGGCGCGTCTGTGGAGAGCGTCATGGAAGTGCGCCCGATGGACCACGTAGTATGGGGCATTGAAGCGTTTCCTAAACTCTGGCACAAGTTTAGTGTATCCAATAACATGGCCGGTTTGCCATCTGCGGAAGGAGATACCCTCGGGCTCCACAGTCTTGTCTCCTAGCAAAGGCCCCAAACCCCATTCCAACAGCAGCCGACTTGAATTGGACGGGATTTGAATGCCTGCACCGACCTCTCCGAGTCGAGAAGCCTGCTCCAGGACAGTGACGGTATGTCCTTTCCGAGCTAATGCAATGGCGGTGGCGAGACCACCTAGTCCGGCACCGACCACGATTACTTTGAATTTGAGAGACTCAAGGTGGGTACCATTGAGCTCTGGAGTGGCATTGATGGCGCAGCTGTCCAGGGCGCAGCCGCTGTTGGCTTTGTGAGAGCCGTTGGCACCAGAAGCACCATTGACATTTGGTGTGTTATTAGGCTTCGGAGTATCATACACTCTGTGGTGCTCATGGCCGGAAGCTGTAATGTTCGAGTTGTTGAGATGTTCTAGGAACTCGAGGCTTCTTGTCGGGTATGAGGGCTATTGAACTATTCAGCACCGAGGACTGACTGTATAGATACCAAAAGCTGCCGGGGTGGACTAACCCTCTTTGAGAAGCTTGCGCTTCCGAGTCTGTACATCCCGTCTTCTGCAAGAGCACCTTTGTCACTGCTGTTGGCTCTCTGGTAGTCGACATTCGAGATATTTGCGAATGAGTCGTGCATGATTTTGGCGTTTTAGAATCGCGTACAGATTTCTGGAAGGAGGCCAATGTTATCCATGACCCAGCTGCTATTATAGGAAGTCCTGCTTCGCATCAGCATTATTTACCTGAGCTCCGTTGCCGCCTCAGTTTCGGAGTCCGAGACAAAGTCCATCTTTCCCGCCGGCTTCCGTTTCGTGCTCGTTACCCAGCCTTGGTTGACCGAGGGAGGCCTTTCCGATCTTTCCCCGGCTTATATCCTTTTCCCCGGAAGAGGTTCCGAATGAGCTAGGACTAAAAGGCTTTGGAGATGTATAAGGCCTTGGACATGGAGCTGGGTCTGGTATCAGTCTCAAACATATTTTGAGGCAAACTGCATCAATTGTCAAAGTTTTGAGAATACCGGACCAAATTCACCACAACCATGGCTATCCAAACCGAAACACTGGCACTAGCCAAATGTCAGCTACCTTTGGACACACCTGAGGTCGGCAATGGCACGGAGCAGCTCATGTCTGATTTGAAGACCACTCATACTCTTCCGCTATGGGCTCAGATGGAAAAGCTGAACCCTCATGCTCCGAACCCTTCAACAGTACCTCATGTTTGGCGGTACAATGTGCTCCGTCCACATCTACTCCGCGCTGGCGATCTGATTTCAGAGAAGCAAGCAGAGCGAAGAGTCTTAATGCTGGTGAATCCGACTCGAGGTAGGTTCTGAGCAGTGATTCCCGTTCGATAGCGGCATGCCTTACTGTGTCACTACAGATGCGCCATATACAACCGATACTCTGTATGCTGGTCTTCAACTGGTAATGCCCAACGAGACTGCACCCGCACATCGACACGTGGCTTTCGCGATGCGGTTTATCATTGAGGGCGAAGGAGGCTTCACAGCCGTCCACGGCCGACGGATCAAGATGCGTCGCGGCGACGTTATTCTGACACCAACCATGAACTGGCATGATCACGGAAAGGATGGCTCAGGGCCCATGATTTGGCTCGACGGGCTGGATCTCCCCAACTTTAGACATTTTCCCGTCCATTTTGTCGAACAGTACGAAAAGCCGAGGTATCCTGCAGAGGACGTGGACACATCTGTCAGTCCCATCGTATTTCCCTGGAGTCGGATGAAGGCCGATCTCGACAGTGCAGAACAGGACTGGGTCTCCAAGCCTTACCTCAAGGCTGATGGTCGCGAAGGTATGGCAATTTACCTCTGTGCACGATTCAACAATACCCATTGAGACTGACAACGCGATACAGTTAGCAAGGTCATCGGCGGGTCTGCTGAGCGCCTTCGCGCTGGAGCCTCATCACCACAAATCCGCGAGACATCTTCATGTGTCTATCATGTCGTTTCTGGGGCAGGCCACACGGTCATCGACGGCAAGAAATTCAATTGGAAGCAGAGCGACACATTTTGCATCCCGTCTTGGAAGCCCTACCAACACTTTGCGGAAGACTCAGAGGACCTGTACTTGTATCGGTTCGACGACAAGCCGATGCTGCGCGCGTTGGGATTCTACAGAAAGGATGGCGTCGACATAGAAACTCTTGTTTCCGACTAAGGATTTGGAAGACAATGTACAACAGGGTCAAGCTGATTGGCGTAAGCATTCCGAGCCTTCATGTAGAGCTAGATATGTGGCTATTAGACGATGATGTTCAGGAAAGAGAAAATGGCACAAATGCTTGAAGAAAGGCCCGGGGATGCGTATTTGTAATTGCCGCGGTCGTTGCATGGGACCTTGCTTCCTAGAAAGATGCATCCATTAGTAGTAGTAGTCATGAAGTTGTTACGATCCCAGGTCCTAATATCGAATGAGCATGAGGATGACTGTAGCAGAGGGCGCACGCTGCGTTGGAGGCTGTGGTAGCGCACCCGTGCCATGCAAGATGAAAGGCCAATGGACTGGAGTAGAAATACAGTGGCGAACTTGTGTCGTGAAAGGTAATTCACAAGGACTAGTAGAACATTGCCCAGATCTAAACTGGGGCGAGAGCTCGCGTTCAGGGAAATGTCCAGTCCATCTAGAGCACCCGCCGAAGCTAGGCCGGGAAGCTCCGGATACAACCCCCCTTTCCCCGAACAGCCATTCTTCCACAACACCTTTCATCTGGCTTTATCTTAGCAGTTGGTATACATGAAATACCCATGAACAATCACAGCAGCCGGCCCGCACCCCTGGGAGTCAATGGCGATAACGATGATGGGGACTCGGTCTTGCGGGCGAGCAACAAACGCCGCAGGGTTGCCATAGCCTGCAGTGCATGTCGTACCAGAAAATCACGTGTACGTCAAGAAAAATCAGGCTCAAGCAGTGACTATTTGCTGACTTTGAAGAGCTCAGTGTGATGGGGTACGCCCAAAATGTGGCTTGTGTACTGAGTTGGGATTCGACTGTGCTTATGTGCAATCATCCTCGTCGAACAACGTGATAGTTGGCAAGGAGTGAGCTCGCTAATCTACCTCGCTTCCAAAGAGCCCTTCTCTCACAAACCTGCTTTTAGCTATCTATTGTCAATAGAACGGCGAGTGGAGAGTGTTGAAGAGACTTTGCAGAGCCTTCAACGGCACATTACCGAACTGCCCAACCATGGCCCGGGGAAACGCTCTGACGCAACGCTACCTGGTCAATCTTCGAGCGTTGGAACTGGTCAATTGGAGTTGCAGGAAGTGGCCGAAACTGCCGACTCGGTGGATGCAATGGGAGCATTGGTATTTGCCAGTGAGGAAGAGTCAGGTTTTTTCGGTAGGCTCCCTAGCACGCGCATGACAAAAGCACGAGCGGTGTCCTGATCACGAACGAACATAGGCCCTTCTTCCAATATCGCATTTCTACGCCACGTCTCCGGCGCCGTGACGCATGCAATTGATGTCAATCCCTGGAGCCCGCTCGCGACCCAGGACTCAAGGCATCTCGCTGGTGGTTTCATGAATGTATCGAGACCACCGTCACCTATAGGGACAACGGGCAAAGACGAGGCATCCGGGAATCAAGTGAATCTTTTTGCCCTTCCCCACGATTCGCAGGTAATGGATCTCATCCGCCGATACTTCAATGACACAGGGTACCTATTTCCCTACATTCATGAGGAAAGCTTCTTTCGAACCTATATGGAATTTCGAGATAAAGCGCAGCCTAAGGTCCGCAGGACGTGGCTTGGCCTACTCAACATGGTACTGGCTATTGCTACAAATACCAAAGTTGACGGTGACCTCGATGCAGCGAGACGCTCCGAGGAGTCGAACATTTACTATCAACGGGCGCTTGGGCTGTGTCAGAAGCAAGTCATGCGAGGAACGAGCCTTGAAGTCGGTGAGCCTCTTCTTTCCAATCTCGACTTCCTTTCTGTCAAACAGCTAGAAATGATTACTGACGGAGAATTGGCGCTCTTAGTGCAATACCTTCTCCTAATGGGGCAATATCTGCAGGGAACGCAAAAGTCCGTTGAAGCATGGGCTGTGCATGGCCTCGCAGTGAAAGCGGCCTTCCAATTGGGACTTCATTCTAGCGAAGCCTCCAAAAGTTTCGCGCCTCTCGACCGCGAGATACGCAAGAGAACTTGGTTCGGGTGTGTTGTACTCGATAGGTACTTCTAAGGATGCTGCTAGGCGTTGGCCTCTTATTGGCTGATATTAATCCCATTTCACAGGACTCTCAGTATGACCTTTGGCCGACCAGCAGCCATACCGGATAGCTATGTGAAGCTGGAAATGCCTGTTGAGACTGAAGTCGATCCATTGTCTCCGCCGTCGGTGGAAGGAAGTAATCCCAGCAACATCTCATTCTTTGCCGCTACCATGTGAGTACCTTTCAATATCCCTGAATTCGCATATCTGAGATCGTCAGACGACTGTACAAAATCATGTTCCACGTCATCGAATGCTTGTATGGCCAGAATATCGGCTGCGATAAGCCTCTTGAGGTTGAAGAGATTGTTGGCCCACTCTTCAAAGGCGAACACAAACTCAGCGATTGGGAGCGCACACTGCCGGCAAATCTCAAGATTGTATCTTCACAACAAATAAACACATACTCTGTCGAGCACTCACTTCATGACGACGACTACGTCGAACTTAGGTTGAGAACAATACTGACACTACGTTACCGGAATCTTTGCATTCTTCTTCACAGGCCAATTCTTACCAAGTTTCTAGACTTGAGCAGCAATAAGAACGATTCCCACGAGCTCAGAACTTTACAAACTATCGGCTCCAATAGTATAACTATCTGCATTCAGTCATCAATCGAGGTAATTTCACTCGTCCATGCTGCTGTCCGGAAGACAGAGCATCGACGTCTACTCGGAGCTTGGTGGTTCTCCCTATACTACAGTAGGTTGCCATCGCTTATGTGTTTCGAGAGGAGGGGGATCCTAATCTCTTACAGCGTTCAATGCCGCTCTTGTCATCTTTGGGTGTCTGTTCCTCTCTCAGACGACCAACGATAGTATTCCAATTGACCTGATTCCAACGGAGGATGCAAAAGCTGCTTTGGGCAAAGCTGTTGATGCGCTGAAACTTCTTGATGGGAACAACCACCTAGTGGAAAGATGTCGACACTATTTGCAACAGCTTATCTCCATCTTGCAATCAAGCAGTAAGTTTTCCAATCAAGGTCCTTTTTTGGCCGCATTATGTTGCCACACTGACCTAATTTAGTGACGCGGCCCCACCATACCGTTATGCCAACGGAGAATCAAACTTATGCAAATACACAGCAACAGCTTGATGCTACGAATTTCGATTTCGTTGGAGATCCTGGCTGGTCCATGCAACCGGCCTTCGACATCAATTTGGGTGAATTCATGCTGGATAGTGAAATGCAGTTCCTCAACAACTACTTTCGGAAGGACGGGCTAGGCTCTGCCGCTCCCACGCTAGGGCTAGGATAAGAGACCTAGATTGTTACCGACACGGTTCATTGGATATCTTGAAGCGTACAACAATCTCGGCTGATCTCTACGACTACATACGCTCACGTCCGTTCCTGCAGCGTCGAGCCTACTCGTTTGAGGTAAAAGCAAACGACCAATAGCATAACCGAATTTGACCTAGAGAATCCATCGACGTGATGCTACCTTGCAATGCTCGACTACAGCCGTCTCCGGCTAACTCCACGAGAAAATTCCTAGTCAGGAGGACCTCTGACACGTGGGTTTTTGTCGACTCCGATGCCTGCGGTACAGTATATACCTGGATTAGACCTACTATCGGTGACCGTCACTGAGAAGGCGCGAGCAGACCCCGTTCACTTTTAATGAAGAGCTGCCTAAAATGTCTACCAGCAAGATCATATTGCGGTGGAATTCAGTTGAATTTGAGTCCAGACTCAGAGTTGGGAGAGCAAAGGTGTGGACAAGGATATTGGGGAGGAGGAAGAAATCGAAGACTTGAAGGAGGTCAAGCAGGCGGCATACAGCTAAGACTCAAAAGCGTTTGCTTGATTGTTGGTGTCTTCTTCGATCTCGATCATCACGATAGACTGAACTGCTTTGCCAATGGAAGTACTCCCATTCGTACGAGTGAACTAGGAGCTCATAGATTGCACTTAATTTTGTCCGCGGCTTCGAATGTCAAATCCGCAGTTATGGCCTGCCAAGACCGATATCGTCACAAACTTCTCCGCCGTCCGTGGTAGTTAATTGCTCCAGTGTTCGCTTTTCAAGGAAACAGATACGAAAAATGACTAGCCAGACCATCAAGACACCACCCAAGTGTACGGCGGACTTCTGCCTGATCCCCATTGGTACCCCGACTGCCTCTGTCTCGGCCCAGATAGCGGATGTGCAAAGACTAATGAAGACCTCTGGCCTCTCATACAGCATGCATTCCGCCGGCACCACAGTAGTGAGCTACTTACTTTCTCCCATCTCGTTACAACCTCACCCCATCATCCGTTTCTTATCCTGCGTTGGGCCTAATTTGCAATTAAAGCGCTTGTAGATGGGTGTCGTTAGTGGAACAGGGGTACTAGATGTACACTTTCTATGCGTTGGCACAATATGACCTTCTCCGTCTTTGACGACCACCACCACTCTCGCACTTGCTTATCCCAAACTCCCCTCTTCTCCCCAACATACTCAATGATCGCTAGCTCACGTCTTCCCCTTAGGAAGGATCATGGACCGACGTGATGACACTCATCGGCCAAGCGCACACAATGCTGCACGAGAAGGGGATCGTTAGGATCCAGACAGATATTCGGGTAGGGTCGAGGACTGACAAGGTGCAAACGATGCAGGACAAGGTGAGCGCGGTCGAGAGGCTCTTGGCCGCCGACCATCAGTATGGTGTTGCAGCACAAGGTGGGGATGAAGGGCTGGGGGCCGAGCATCACGCTGAAAGATTGAGCTGAGGGATTGAGGGTCGAAATGAGTGTGTGAAGATCGGGTTCAGAAAGGGAGGAAATGGTTGGCTGTAGCGGCATAGGGCTGCGTTACTGTACGGTAGCAGCCGTCACAAGCAATGCGATATGTTGGCAGATTGGGGGCTCTATCCTTTTGCGGAGAAGACATCAAAGGAGAAATTGTACGATCAAGGAAATGAACGATTGGGCAGTGCAAAAGACTGAAAGGACAGAATGTTATACTCGAACGTAAGCTTTCAGCGAACACCTTCCTCGATGGTTGTATTCAGAAGATTAGTTCCTAGTTTCTCTGCCCACGTATCCACAAATTTGGCGGCCTTGCCACAAACGCCGTCGCTATGCTTTAACATCCTAGCCTGTACCACACGCCGATTCCCATTCCCAACCGTCGCTATGCAATAAATCCGACTCAAAATCATATCATTCACTGGATAACTTGCCCACCGGAGAGATTAATTCCGCCCAAAGTCCAATCACCTGCAGCCCAAATCCAAGCCCCAAGCGCGGGATGCTGTCCTTGCTTGACAAGCTTGACGAGGTTGATCACACCCTGGAAGGCGCTAGTACTTCTGCTGGCTCCACTAGTCGCTGAGCTGCTGCTCTGTGGTGTCGTTCGGCCAACTGGATTGGTGACGCCGTTGAGATTGTCTACCGTGCTAATCGCAGGGCCTTGATCAAAGAAATCAACCAACAAGAAGTTTGGCACTTTGCCATAGGCAGCTTGACACTGTGTAGCTGCGAGTCCAAGAGCACCGGCTGCATTACCAGGTGAATTTGTGGTTCCGATAGCGCCAACATTGGGCACATCAACCCCAAACAGCTCAGAGCTGTCGAGGAAGTGATTCATGAGCGGCATCAAATTGGCGCTCAGAGCTGTTGAGATATCGCCTTTTACGCTTGATGGGCGGTCCGGTAGGCATGTGAAGTTCGAGGGAGATGTATTCGTGTATGGGTTCTCGAAGATGAACGTGAACTCGTTCATGAGATAGGAATTTGTCGAGTCAATCGCAGACTCGTCCAACGACGCAACAAATGTCAACAGGCGGGTACCATCGCTTATGAGTGTCTGCAGGGTAGGCCAACTTGCTGGAGCGGAGGAAATAGAAGGAGGTGTGTAAGAGTATTTTGTGATGCCGGACGTCGTGAACTCGCCAGCAAGTTCTGCAGGAGTAGCGTTATCGCTGTTGACCAGCAGTATTGAGACAACATCGTTCGGATTGTCGTCCATCCAAGTCTTTATCTCGGACAGCCAGGTGCTGAGGAGTCCGGCGTCTAGCAAATCGCAGCTGGTGTGACACAGATGCCACTGATCACTGGACTGGTGTACTTGTGCTGTGAGCAGGCGAACACCGGCGGAAAGCTGCACAGTTGAATTGAAGTATTGATTCCCTGACGCGCTGTCATCGGTTGAGGCATCCCGCAAGAACGGACTGTCGTGCGCCCCAAGCTGGGCTATAGAGGAGTAGGACTTGGAGCATAGGTCAGGCGAATTGTTGCATGCTGTGGCTTGTCGAGGGTGAAGGGTGGCAGCAGAGGTCAGCCCCAGGAAGGCTAACAGAAAGGCGAGTCCCAACATTGAATCTAGGCGGCGAGTGGGAGCGGTGTTGAGAAGCCGTCAAATGCAGCTAGAACGAAGAATGAAGAGGTGCAGGAGGGAACGAGGGACTGCAGCAAATGCAAAGACGGCACAATAAGAATGCAGAGTACTGATTACACAATATGAAAGGAGAAAAGAAGACTCAAGGAATGGACAAGGCTCGTACCAAAAGGATAATGAGTGGGTTGACAGAGTAATGCAGCCCATCTGCTCAGCCTCTTTGGACGCGAAAACGAAAGGGCATCGTAAGGCTTTGTGTGGGGCGATAAGACGGAATATCGGGGCGCGCAGGGGGCAATGCAAACTGTCTCGTTTTGGTTTCACCAGCGTGGCACATCCGGCGGGCCCTGCGATTGGGGGAACATCATAGGTAGAGTAAGAGCAATAAATTAGGTCCGGCGGCTGACGAAGCCTTTTTGCCGACCGGAGACAACTCGTCTTTATGGAGCTACACGAAGCAAATGGCATCCGCAATGGTTGACAAATGATGGAGAATGATGACAGTCCTCGATAACTCCGAAGCGGCACACATTCTTAGTACCTTGCTCAAAGTCGATTTGATGGTCTACGCCTACCACGGGATCTGACCGGCCTTGTCTCTTTTTGGTTGTTCGAATCTGAGGTTGAGCGAAGTTGAGAGTAAAGCCACGCCTTCGGAGGAGAGGTCCTGGTAGGACGTCATGAGGAATTCCCGCGAGTCTTCAATTGTGGGAGCATCGCGAAGATGGGCATGTAGAGCACGAGGTTGTTCAGGAACACTTTTTGCTTCCACGACGCATTCCTTCACATATCCTTTCGGCGGCCATGGACTAGAGCGAACGATGGGACGTATAACGTGCCTCCTACTAGTTTACGTGAGTTTTCCATCCCGGCGGATCCTGGCATATGCCCGTTCTTAAAGCCGCTCTACTTGGCCTTAGACGAGACCACTGTACGTTCTTGTTGTTCAATTCTAAAGCACGGATCGAACCATTTGATGTGGACGCCGACATACTCTTACAGTCGTATTTCGCGTAGTCGGCATGACCAGAGGCAAACGATTCTTTATATCCTCAAACCCTACGGCCAATTATGAACCTAGACTCTGGCGTGTAATTGGAGCAATATACCGTAATATGAATGGTTGAATCAAGGCACTCCTTGTGTAAGGTGATGCAATGGGGCCAGGTGTGCCACACATGGAACAACGTATATTGGAGAAATGGCTTTACCCTGATATCCCGAATCTTTTGTCATCTTAACAAAAAGCCAGTCGCGCACCCAACCCAACTCCTCATTCATGCTCTCGCTCCTCCATCTGCAAGGACAGGTTCTCTTCTTATGGAACATCTTTTGCAATTCCTTGTTGACGTCAAGTAATTCGGCCTGTACGGCGTCAGCTTCAAGAGAGGATTTAGATGAATAGCTTTCGATCCTCCAGGTTATCTTTCCTGTCTTGGCTGATACAGGGGAATAAGATGCGTCTCTCTAACATAGCTACCATACTCGGCATCGAATACTGTCCAACCACATTGTAAGTCATTCAGAGAACGTTGCTGACCAAAGCATACTGCATGGGAGGCGCTTAATCTCGAATGTATTCAGAAACGTGTAAGATGGTCTCCTGCAAGATCCCCCAATAAGTGTTCGTGCTCAGCTGTGACTCGTGTGGCAGATGGCAGTAAAGCTTTGCAAGGGACGCTTCCAACTTCCCCGAAAATTGCTTTGGAGGCTGTCGGCGTGATCTCCTGCACCCTGGCCAGAGACGTGGCAGTGTCTACAAGGTTCGCAAAGATCCTAAAGCGATTGTGGAGGTTTGAGCTGATAACTGCATCATGTGAACGTGGAATTGAAGATACAAAAAATATAGATTGTTACCTCAAATTGAAGGTCTAGAATCACGGCAGGCGACGTCATGTCCAGCCCACAATATCGAGGACTCGTTCAGTTCTTCTACGGCCCATGCTAAGTCGAACTTGTGCCAAACATCCATGGGACGGATGGCTAGTCTTCCACGAATTTTCGCAGAGAGATCTTACTAAGTCCATACAATACTGATAAGACACGATGTCAGTATGACAGGAGGTTAAGCAATTTGCAATGCTGCGGCATTGAAACAATGCAGGAAATGCGTGCGACTTTCATTTCTCATTGCAAGCCGACGAAACTTTCACGTGGCACGAGTCCTCAGCCTTCGATCGCTGTCTCGGGCTTGGCGACCTCGACACTTGCGAACAACAATCATAAATCCTGTCTGCGCGAACATTCCTACTCATTGATTTATTCCTTCTCAAGTCCGAGCACTCCTAGAACTCCAGGTCTTTTGCGTCCGGCCGCTGATCTACCTCAGGTTCTAGCATGGCGAGATGAGCTGAATCATAGATACCAAAGACCGTTATCACGCGACATGAACTCCGACTGCTCGGCGTCGCAAGTTACTCCTAGAAACTACAACCTACAGATGACGCGACCTTAATCGTGATCTAACCTGACCATGGCTTTCAACTTCAACTGGTCGCCGCTGACCGCGGACGCTGATTTCCTTATCCGCGCACAAGAGCTCCTTACGACTGCTCTAAACAAGTCGGCAACGCCAGCTATCATAGTTGATGATATAACTGTGACCGAGCTCAGTCTCGGGCAGACCGCGCCCGAGCTTGAGATCTTGGAGATTGGTGACCTAGGCGTCGACAGGTTTCGGGGGATCTTCAAAATGAGCTATACGGGCGACAGCTACCTTACTCTTGCAACACGCGTTCAAGCAAATCCGCTCAACACATATCTTTCTACAAGACCTTCCTTTGCATCTCCCCGGCCACTAGCAGCAGCGTGAGTTCGAAACGATGTGCTAGAGGCTACTCTTGCTAACGCATTTCCAGAACCGGCCTAACGATTCCTCTCCAAATCACACTCTCCGACATAAAACTGTCCGGCTTCATAGTCTTGGTCTTCTCGAGGCAGAAAGGCTTGACGTTAGTCTTTCGGAATGATCCTCTCGAATCGTTGAAAGTTTCGTCTACTTTCGACTCGATACCATTCGTGCGGGACCACCTGCAGAAAGAGATTGAAGGACAGCTAAGGATACTACTTATGGACGAGCTGCCAGCCATCATACACAGGCTCTCACTTCGTTTGTGGGTCCCCGAACAAGATGCGCGACAGCAGCAAGAGCCAACTGGCCTGGGAGCATCACAGGAGGAACCGGCTGTTGACCCTCTGGCGAGCCCGCCTCAGGATGCAGTGGACTCGTCTGGTAATCCCCTAAATGCAGCGGAGATTGCTTCAATATCTCTGGATTCCGGTAGTGAAACTCTGTTCTCGAGAAAGAACCTGCTGCGCCTCGCAACCCTAACCGATTCGCATCGCACATTGTCCTTATTTACTCCGCCAATCCGGGATGTGGTCTTCCGCGCTTGGGCAGGGCCGACAGAGAGAGGAGAACTTACGGGATTGCACGCGCCGGGTATGTCCCCTGTGTTGTCAGGAAGTCAATCGTATTCTGGCGGCTTGAGCACAACCTATACATTCTCAGATGGCGGTGTGCATACACGGCCGACACTACAAAGCTTCGGATCAAGCACATCTGGCCTGAGCATGGGCGTAGGAAGACACTCAAAAGTCCATGGCGCTCGGAAACGAAAGAAGAGAGTAGTCAACTTACGTCACAAGCCGAACGGTGAAGGAATCGAATTGATTAGTGAAGACGGTTCGACCATTACCGATAGCGCTAGTGTCACGGAAAGCACTTCGAGCGCTCCCTCAGTCTTCTCTCCTGTTAGGCCAACATCATCAGGGAGCAGGTTGACGGATGAACCTGTCACGCCGCCAATGAGCCCCGAAGCTAGCGTTGGAACCGGAAAGAGCGTCGACCGGAACCGAGTCCACCTTTCAGACCCACCCTTTGAGCACCCAGATCCACGACCGTCCTCACATTTTGTGGCCTTTGATCATGACAGAGACGAGACAAGACACTTATCCTCGAGTTCGAGAAATACTGAAAGGACGCTCTGTTCCCGGAATCCAATACTCGAACGCTCCATCGAAGACCTGGATGCAACTCCACGAGCTTCGATATACCTATCCGAGCGAGATGCAACCGCTTTTTCCGAGACCAACACTGTGTCGGCAGCGCATAGTTCTGAGAAGGTTACATCTGATGCAGCAATGGCGTCCACTTCTGCGTCGAGGCCTCCCATACCTAATTTTCTACAGTTCATCAATGATCCCGCTAATGGCGGATCGATCGCCGAGCAAGCTTGGATGATGAAGATGGCTGGCGAGATAGCCAGACGATACGAAGAGGAAAGGGAGAAAGGAAGTTTCGGTGTGAATAAAGACGCTCCACCTGCTTATGCCCGGTAAAGAAGGAATGTGCTACTAATTTATCGCTATTTTTTTCATCTTCGTTTTGGAAGGGCGAGTATTTGGCGGGTCTGTAGAGTCTATGATCTCATGAAGCGACGACTTTACGAAGCTGTAGCACGGAACTTGGGGTAGTCTGCAATTGCTATATAGAGAAGGGGATGCTATACCATTCCGCTCAACGATGGGGAAAAGTCGGTACAAACTAAGCTTGATCACTTTGCTTTGCTTCTCGACAATCGTAATGTAATGTTGTGCTCAAGCGAGTTGAGACGCGGCTAAGGCCGGTCAGAAAGGACTCCAATGGATAAACCAGAGTCACCTTTATGTGATTTAGGCACTTGTTCTCCATCACCCTCCTCGCCCAGCCTGCGAAGGTGCATGGGCAGATTTTAGTTTTCTACCGCCAAGACCTGCTCCAGAATTATGGGGAAGAGGCTCCACTTTTCAGCATCGCAGTTATCAACACAACAACAAGTTTCTTTGAAACATTTAAAATCGCAAGATCCGGTGCTCCAGGGCCACTGTTAAGGTCCCGGTGGTTCTTATGGACTTCGTCAACTCCATACTGGGACGGCAGCCCCAACAGGCTCCTGTACCAGATGAAGATTCTGGTAAGTCCCACCACATGAGGCAAAGAGAAGCTTTGATTGACAATTGCTCCTGGGTTAGATTTCGCCGACTTTGCTGGCGCTCCTTCACCTTCACCTGTATCTATAGTCTCTTCGCCAGCAGACTCACTGCCGGCCCAACCCACCGATGGCTCAGCCTCACCAGTGCCCTATACAAAATGGTACCGAGTGTGGGAACGCACGAAGCCGTCAGACTTCTATACAGAAGCAATCATCTTGCCATTCTTGATTCTCGCCATTCTTGTGCACTTGTGGGGAACTAGGACGAACAAAAGGAAGGCGAAGAAGTGGATGGCAGTCCATATGCCCTTATTGGACAGCGAATTCTCGCTTGTTGGATACGTTACCACACCGAAGAAGCACGAAGTCGATAGAATACAAGCAGATTTCAAGAACAGCGCGGTACTATCAGGAGACAACTTGCCGGCAGATATGCTTAAGGAGAAGACGGCAGCGGAGTTCCAAACTTAC
>Ga0335072_10001028_pt1 | contig 47884 bp, 43 predicted proteins | sample Lox_Sample_21_FD_206725 | JGI IMG/M metagenome (GOLD analysis project Ga0335072, IMG submission 206725) | Soil microbial communities from Loxahatchee National Wildlife Refuge, Florida, United States - Lox_Sample_2.1 | ecosystem: Environmental > Terrestrial > Soil > Wetlands | place: USA...
GATCTCCGCGCGTAACGCTTCGAGATAGCGCGATGCGCGCGTACGCTGCATCGGCCACTTCGCAAAATCGCAGTACGGACAGATGTACGGACAAAACGGCAGATGAACGTAGATGCCGAGCATCTTTCCCGCCGTTTCTAATTTGGAACGAACGCGGAGACTCCGACAGCGCCGATACCCAAGTGCGCAGCGAGCGTCAGCGACGTTTCGTAGATCAGCTCCTGCGCCGGCGGATGCCCGAGCTTCTTCTCGAGCGACGCACGCATCGTCTCGACGGTCTTCTCCGCCTGAACGTGGTCGAAGGCGACGCGCGCGTTCGGCGCGTGGTCGATAGCACGCACCAGCGACTCCACCATGAGATCGCACGTCTTGTCGAACGAAAAACTCTGGCCGGCCGGGGCGACCGCGCCCGCTTCGTTCATCTTCAAGACGAGGCTGACGTTGAGCATCGAACCCAGCGCGACGACGGCCTTGGGCAGGCGTCCGCTGCGCCCCAGCTGCGTGAGATCGGGCACCGCGAAAAGGACCGCGTACTTCAATCCTCGCGGATCGACGCGCTTGGCGATCTCCGCGGCGCCGGCGCCGCTCTTTGCGAACTCGAGCGCGTAGAGCGTGAGCTGCGTTTCGAGGCCGGAGGCGGTGCGCGAGTCGACCAGGGAAACCTTGCCGCCGAATTCCTTGGCTGCCTCACTCGCGCGCGCCAAACTCTCCGAGATCGCAGATGAGAGCGAGATCATCACGACTTCGTTGCCGGCCTCCACCGCGCGCGCAAAAACCTCGCGATACTGCTCGACCGCAGCCGGTTCGGTCTTGGGAATCTCGCCCGCCTTCATCTTTTTGAAGAACGTGTCGCGATCGATATCGACGCCGTCCTTATAGCGCTTCTCGCCGAAGACGATCCAAACCGGAACGATCTCGATGCCGAGGCGTTCGGCCTCCGCGCGCGAGAAATCGCTTCCGCTGTCGGTGACGATGACGGTCCCCATCGGCTACTCCTCAGTCATGCGACACGGCCATGCCGACGGAGCCTGGGCCGGCGTGTGTCGCAATCGCCGGTCCCGCTTCGAGAATGTCCAACACCCGTGGTGTAACGCCGTGCAGCTTCGCCCGCAGCTGCTCCATCACGCCGTCGGCCAAATGCGGAGCGTCGGTGTGCAGAACCAAGAAGCGGGCTTTGGTGAGATCGCTGCCCGCCGCGCTCAAGGCCAAGTCGACCATCGTCGATTGCGCGCGAGCAAAGGTACGCACTTGCGCTTCGGCGCCGACTTGCCCGTCCTTGAGCACGATGACCGGCACGATCTTCATCAGCGTGCCGAGTACTTGCTGCACGCGTCCGATTCGGCCGGTGCGTTGAAGATGCGAGAGATCCGCGATGCACGCGTAGAGACGCTGGACTGCGCGCTCGCGGTCGAGCGCCGCCACGAGTTCGTCCCACCGAACGCCCTGCGCGATCATCTCCTGGGCGCGCATCGCCATGATGCCGAGTCCGCCCGCCGCACTCTCCGAGTCGTAGACGACGATCTTTGCATCCGGGAATTGTTGCGCTGCCGCGCGCGCCGAATTGATCGTGCCCGAAAGGTACGACGAGATGGTGAGACAGAGAATGTCGTGCCCCGCCTCGACCAACGGACGAAAGGCCTCCTCGAACATCTGCGCGGTCGGCTGCGAGGTCGTCGGGAGCACGTTATCGCTGCGCAATTTGGCGAAGAATTCACGGCGGCTCAAATCGACGCCATCGCGATAGCTGCGTTCACCGAAGATGACGAAAAGGGGAACGATGGTAATCCCGAGGGCCGCCGCCCGCTGCGGCTCGATATCGGAGGTGCTGTCGGTAACGACGACGATCGACAATGAGGTTCCTTAAGCGCTTTCTTCAGAGGGGGCTTCACGCGTGAGATGCGGCGTCACGAGTTCCCCGATGCGGCCGACGACGTCGTGATCGACTTCCGCGATCGCGGTCGCGATCGCACCTTTGACGCCGCGCCGCGAGACGCGACCGTGGGTAACGATACAGTTGCCGCGCAGGCCCAAGAATGGTCCGCCGCCGTAGGTTTCGTAATCGAATTTGCGGCGCAAGCCGCGCAGCGACGGCGCGAGCAAGGCGGTGCCGACGAGATTCAAAATGTTGCGCCGCAGCAGCGTGTCCTTGATGACCTCGCCCATCGCCGCAACCATGCCTTCACCGGTCTTGAGAACGATGTTGCCGACGAATCCGTCCGCGACGACGACGTCGGCTTTATTGTGGAAGATCTCGCGTCCTTCGATGTTGCCGATGAAATGCACCGGGGCGCGTTCGAGCAATTCGGCCGCTTCGAGCACTTGCGCGTTGCCCTTGGTGCGCTCTTCGCCGATCGAGAGAATCGCGACACGCGGGCGCTCGATCCCGAGAACGGCGGTCGCATAAGCCGAACCCATGATACCGAATTGCTCGAGCCATGCGGGGCGGCAGTCCACGTTCGCACCGCAGTCGAGCATCACGAAGTCGCCCTTGAGTCCGGGCCAGACGGTTGCGATCGCCGGGCGCGCGACGCCCTCGATCTGCCGCAGCTTCACCAGGGAGATCGCCAAGAACGCTCCCGTGTTCCCTGCCGAAACAACCGCGTCGGCATCGCCCGCCTTCACCGCGTTTACCGCCATGCCGAGCGAGGTGCGGTCCGCCGCGCGCAACGCCTGCGAGGCATGCTGATCCATCGGCACCGCTTCGGGCGAGTGGACGATCGCGATGCGCTCGGATCCCGGCCCGCGCAGCAGCGCGCGCACGCGCGCTTCGTCGCCGTAGAGGGTAAGGGATGCGCGCGGGTATTCGCTCGCGGCGAGCAAGGCGCCCGCAACGATCTCTTCGGGCGCATGATCGCCGCCCATCGCGTCGATCGCAATCCGTGGCTCATTCATCGAAGGATATCCAGTACTCCGCGTTCTTCGTGCCGCCGTAATAGTACTCGACGTCGGTATCCGGGTACACGGAATATAGCTCTTCGCTCAGACGTTGCGCATCCTTCTCCCGCTGCGCGCCGCCGTAGTAGAGCGTGATCAGGCCGCCTGCGCCCGCACCCATCTCGCGCAGGACCTCGACCGCAGTCTGTGAGAGGGTCGGCGCGGAGACGAGACGCCCGCCGAGGTTTGCCGCCGGCTTGCCCCGCTCGACGCGAACGCCGCCCAGTTCCGCATCTTTTCCGGCAAAAAACAACTGCGCGCTGCGCGCGCTCTGGATGGCGGACATGAGTGCGGTGTCGCTCGGCGGTGCGTCGCCCGCCGAGCGCATCGCGAAGAGCCCCGCGATGCCTTCGACGATGTTCGCGGTGGGCAGCACGTGCACGCGTTTCTCGGTCATGGCTTGCAGCTGACCTGCGGCGAGCGCGACGTTCTTGTCGTTGACGAACAGGTAGACGTCGCTGCCGAGCGTTTTGTTGACTGCGAGCAACAGGTCGCGCACGCTGGGATTGCGTTCGCCGTTCACGACGACCTCGGCGCCAAGCTCGCGAACGATGCGCTCGAATCCCGGCCCCGGCACGACCGCGACGGTGGAACGCGTGACCTCCGGCGGTTCGACGACCAGCAACTGGTGCTGGCGCTCCATGTTGTCGACTTTGACGCGCGTGAGGCGCCCGTGCCGCCCCGCGAGCGCTTGCACGCGATCGGGGTCGTCGGTATGAATGTGCACTTTGATCGTCGGCGGCGCACCGATTACCAGCAGCGACTCTCCGCGCGGCTCGAGCAGCTTTCGCAGTTCGTGCGTGCCGAGGCTCGCGTCTTGCAGCAGAAACTCGGTGCAGAATTTGTTCTCGCCGACCTGTTGCGCCGGCGTGAAAACGCTCTGGCGCTCGGGGCGGCGCGGGAAGGCGGTCGTACGGGTGCGCGACTCGGGTAAGAAGCGCAGAATGCCTTCGACGAAATAGACGAAGCCTGCGCCGCCCGAATCGACGACGCCCGCTTCCTTCAATACGGGCAGCTGCTCGGGCGTGCGGTCCAAGGCTTCGTTGGCCGCGCGTACGATGCCGGTACCGAGGCGATAAAAGTCGCGCTCGTGGAGGGCCGATTTGTAGGCCGCCTCCGCCGCCGCTTCCGCGACCGAGAGAATCGTGCCCTCGACCGGACGCAGGAGCGCCTGGCGCGCCGCCGCGACCGACTCGCGCATCGCCGTCGCGAGCATGAAAGTATCGATCTCGCTCCGGTGGCGAACGTGGTGGGCGAATCCGCGCAGCATCTGCGAGATGATGACGCCCGAGTTCCCGCGGGCCCCCATGAGGCTGCCCTGGGCGGCCGCGGCCGCAACCTCGGCCAGGCCGCCACCGCGGACCTTCCCCGCCTCGAGCATCGCCGAACGCACCGTCAGGTACATGTTCGTGCCGGTATCGCCGTCGGGCACCGGGAAGACGTTGAGGTCGTTGAGGACCGCGCGGTACTTCCTCAGAAAGTAGGTCCCGGCGGCCAGGAACTTCGCGTAGGCACGGCCGTCGAGGCTGGTGACGTCCACGGGGAAGCGGTCTGCGAGCCCCCGCCGACGGAATCCTTGTCAAGCCGGACGGCCCGTGGTATCATCCCGAAGTTCGTCCCAAGGTAGAAAGGATCCGACCGATGGCGAAGCGCTGTGACGTGTGCGACAAAGGCCCGATGACGGGCAATAACGTCAGCCACGCGATGAACAAGACCCGCCGCCGCTGGCTGCCCAATCTGCAGTCGGTGAAGGTCGTCATGGGCGGAACGCATCGCACCGTGCGTGTGTGCGCGAAGTGCCTGCGCTCGAAGAGAGTCGTGCGGGCGGTTTAGCTGACGAGGCGAGGGGTCCCCTCGCTCGCAAAGTACTCGAAACGCCGCATCGATGCGGCGTTTCTGCTACTCGGCGACGGCTCTGTCGAGCCTCGCGAGCGCGACGAGCAAGCGGGTGATCTCTTCGGGTTCGAGGGTGATCATGTATTCGAGGCGGACGTGTGAGGCTTCGATACTCTTGAGGCCGACGGCGCAAAGAACCGGGCCGCGGCGGCTGGGGGCAAACGAGAGATCGAAGAGGCCGTCCGACATGGACAGATTTCCCGCCGGTCCGTTACCCGAGTTGATCTGCGCAAGGTAAGAACCGAGCGCACGCAGCTCGTCGACACGGATCGAGACGGGAAACCGTGCCTCGACCGGCGGAGCGACGGCGTGCACGATGCATTCCAGCAGATCCATGCCCTCGGGTTCGGCGATCTCGGGGTGAACGTAGCCCGCAATCTCGATCGCGACGTACGGCTCGTTCTCGCCGATGCGAAGCGTGTGGGACGTCATTGGCGAGCGTTCACCCGTAGATGATTTTGTGTTTGGGCGGCGCGAACTTGAGGCGTGGTCCGTCGCTGGAGGTCGCTTTGAGCGCGACCGTAGAGACATTCGTGCGTTCGCAGAAACGCATCGCGCGATCGTCGTCGAGCTGATAGCCTTGCGGATTCCACTTGGAAAGCGCCGCGACCGGATCGACGCTGGCGCCCGCGTAGTTGGTCGTGTTCGCGACGGCACGCGAGGCGAGCGCCGTCGCAAGCAGTGCCGACGCGAACGGCGATCCGCCCATCGCCATGAACGCCGCAACCGAGGCGGCGAAAACGTCGCCCGCGCCGTGCGCGGGAAAGCGAGGAAAGAACGGGCCGGCGATCCGGTGGTAATAATAGCCGTTGGTGAAGAGGCTGGTCGTGGTGTGCTTCTCCGGGTCTCGTTCGAAGGAAGTGATGATCACGGCCTCCGGGCCGAGATCGAAGATGCCGTTCAGATAGGCATGTTCGCTGAGCGAACGGTCGCCGGTTCCTAGCAGCACCTCGGCCTCGAAACGATTGGGCGTCACGACTTGCGCGTGCGGCACCAACTGGTCGCGAATCGAACGCGCCGTCTCTTCGGTGACGTAGAGCCCTTTTTTGTAGTCGCCGATGACCGGATCGACCAGCACGACGCCTTTGTATTCGGTGAGTGCAGAGACGACGACGTCAACGTGCATCGGCTTGGGCAGATACCCGATGTGCAGAATCGCCGGCCGCGCGCGTACGACGAAATCCACGTCACGCCGAAACTGATTGATATCGGCGATGCTGCTCGTGCGGCCGCTCACGCCGCCATGCGCGCTCGCAAACTGCGACTGCGCGTGGACGACTCGCGCACCCAGCCCGTTGGCGATCGCGAACGCCGCCTGGTTGCCCAAGAAGCCCATCCCGACGCTGTTCTGAATGCTGCCGATGAGCGGAAACGATTGAACGTCGTCGTCGAACAAAGTAGCGATTCCTATTGCGAGAAGTGGTCCCAGCCGGTACGCCGGATCGGTTCTTCACGCCCCTGCTTCACCATCACGAGACGCTCGTCCGCTCGGGCCGTGCCCAGCCGCTCGAGCGGCCGGCCGAAGCGTGCGCGAAAACGCCGCGCCAGGTAGGGAAAAGCGCGCGCGTCGACGGCTGCGAGCAGCTCGAAATCCTCGCCGCCCGCCAAGGCATACTCCACCGGATCGAGACCCAGCGCCTCCGCCGCCGCCGCCGCAACCGCCGCTACCGGCACGCGCTCGAGCGCTGCGCCGACGCCGCTCGCATGCGCCATACGCGCGAGATCGGTCGAGAGTCCGTCCGAGCAATCCATCAGCGCATGCACGTGCGCGCTGGCGGCGAGCCAGCGTCCCTCTGCGATGCGCGGCTCGGGCGTGCGGTGCGCGGAAAGCGCGCGCGCGGCAGCCTGGCCGTCGAGCTTCAACGCGCCGCGCGCCACATCGAGGCCCGCGCGGCTCGCGCCAAGCGGCCCGGTCGTCGCAAACACGTCACCGGCGCGCGCGCCCGCGCGCGTTTTCAGATTGCTCGCGCGCACCTCCCCGACAACCGTGATCGCTATCGTCAGCGCCGGCGCGCGCACGAGATCGCCGCCCGCGATCGTGAGCCCGAACGCCCGCGCGCAGCGTGCCATGCCGGCGTAGCATACGAGCAACGCTTCGTCGGTCCACGTTTCCGGTACGCCCAACGCCACGGTTCCCAAACGCGGGCGCGCGCCCATCGCGGCGAGGTCGCTCAGATTCGCGGCCATCGCGCGCCAGCCGATCTCATCTGGCGACATCCAGTCGCGCGAAAAGTGCACGCCCTCTACGAGCGCGTCGCTCGAGATGACGCTGCGCTGCGAGCGTGACGGCTGCCAGACCGCCGCATCGTCGCCGATGCCGAGCGAGACGCGTGACGCGGCGCCGCCGGTCAACGCGGCTATCGCCGCTACGAGTTCGTCTTCATTCATTCGCAGCGAGGCGGCGCATCACGCGGACGGTCGCGGCAGGATCGGTCGTACCGAAGACGCTCGATCCCATCACGATCGCGCGTGCGCCCGCCTCGACGACGGCGCGGATGTTCTCCGTGCCGATCCCGCCGTCGACCTCCAGGATGCACTGCGGATTGCGCATGTCGATCATGGCGCGCGCCTCGCGCAGTTTTTCGATCGAACGCGGAATGAAGCGTTGTCCGCCAAAGCCCGGGTTCACGCTCATGACGAGCACCAGATCGCAATCCGTGATGATGTCTTGCAGCATCCCGACGGGCGTTTGCGGGCAGATCGAGATGCCGGCCTTGGCGCCGAGCGAACGAATGTGCGTCAGGAGCCGCTGCGCGTGCGGCGTCGCTTCGTAGTGAAAGGTAATGATGTCAGCGCCCGCTGCCCGGAACTCGTCGACGTAACGCTCCGGCTCGACGATCATCAAGTGCGCGTCGAACGTCAGCTTCGAGAGCTTGCGCAGATCGCCGATGATCTTCGGTCCCCAGGTGAGATTGGGCACGAAGCGGCCGTCCATCACGTCGAGGTGGAGATAGTCCGCGCCGCCCGCTTCGACCGATGCGATCTGTTCGGCGATGCGCGCGAAGTCGGCAGAGAGCAGCGATGGCGCGATGGCGACCGTCATCAAAAACCTCCAGGCGAGGGAGAGGGCGTCGGCTTTTCATCGTAGATGCGCGCCGGTTCGTCGCCCAGACGCGTTTCGCCCACCAGGGCGTTATCGACGAAGAGATCTACGACCGACGTCCCGACGGCGGTCACCACGAAATCGAGTTTCTGGCCGGGTTGCGCAAAGGCTCGATAGGCATCGTACTGACCCGTCGCGTCGCGCACGCGCAAGACGACGGCGACCGACTGTCCCGGCTGCTGGTCTTGCGCGACCGGAATCGACGCGAGCACGTGCACCTGACGAATGATATACCCCGACTCATTCGGCCCGGCGCTCACCTGCAGCGAGACCGGCTGATAGGGCGAGATCTTGCTTTGCGGCGCAACCGACTGCCGTGCAACGACGCCATGCGCCGGACCGCTCGCGCCGAGCGGCGTCCATACGATCTGACCGAGTTTGACACCGAGCTTGTCGGCGAGCGTTCGCGCGTCGTCGATGGTCATGCCGGTAAACACCGGCACCTTCACCAGCGCCTCGCCGCCCTTGCTCAGCACGAGATCCACGCTCTCGCCCTCGACCACGTTCGAGAGCGGCTGCGGATTCTGATCGATCACATGCCCCTCTTGCACGATGTTGCTCTTTACGTACGTCGTCGTGCCGAGCGCGAGCTTCGCACGGATGAGATCGAGTTGCGCTTCGCGCAGCGACTGATAGCGCAAGTCGGGCATCAAGCGCATCACGATGCCGTCGCTGACGACGAAATCGACTTGGCGCCCGGCGCGCACCGTCGTTCCGGCCTCCGGCCGCTGGCTCATCACCACACCCTTGGGATAGCGATCGCTGGTCGCGTGATCGACGACTTGCGGCAGAAGGTTCATCTCCGCCGCCGCAGCGCTCGCATCCGACGACGACTGTCCGACGAAAGACGGGATCGTGATCGTGTCGGAGGGCGGCAGCAAAAACGCGTAGATCTGATGTCCGAACCAGACCAGCAGTCCGACGAATGCGGCAAGCACGATGGGAAAGATCCAATCACGCGGAACGTACTCGTGGACGAGCGCTCGCCACTCGCGCGCTCTGTTCAGGTGAGGGCCTCCAGCGCCGCCTCACTCACGTCGAGATTGCTGAAAACGTGCTGCACGTCTTCGTGTTCCTCCAGCACGTCGAGAAACGTCAACGCGGCAAGGAGCTCGCTCGAATCCGGCGAGACGGTCTGTTTGGCGCGCACGCCCAAATAAACGTCGGCGACTTTCAACCCGGCGCCGCGCAGCGCGTCGCGCGCTGCCGCGAGCTGCGCAGGTTCGGTGTAGATGAAGGCGCGCTCTTCGCTGTAATCGACGTCGATGACACCCTCGACCAGCGCGCTCTCGGTAAGCGCATCTTCGGACTTTCCTTGCGGGTCGATTTCGACGATGCCCACTGCATCGAACATCCAGGCGACCGAACCCGTTTCGCCGAGCTGACCGCCGTGCTTGGTGAAGACGAAGCGCAACTCGCCCGCCGTACGGTTGCGGTTGTCGGTCGCGGCATCGATCACGACGGCAAGCCCGTGCGGGCCGTATCCCTCGTAACGGATCTCCTCGATCTCCTTCTCGCCGACGCCGCTCGCGCGCGCGATCGCCCGTTTGACGTTGTCGGTAGGCATGTTGTGCTCGCGCGCCTTTTCGATGGCGAGGCGCAACCGGTGATTCGATTCGGGGTCGGTCGAGCCCGACTTCGCGGCCAGCGTGATCTCGCGCGAGAGCCGCGTGAAGAGCGCCCCGCGTTGCGCGTCGGTCTTGCCTTTATCGAGTTTGATGTTCTGCCACTTACGACCCATAGCTAACCTCTATCTTAGCTCCCATACGGCCCGACGATCCAGTACGGGAACCACATACGCATATGCCATGCGTTCCACGAGAGCGGGACCGCCGCGAGGACCGGGTAAAAGAAGACGAACGCCCCGAGAATCACCAGGATTACCGCCGCGATGCCACCCATCGCCGCGCGCCGCGCGGCCGGATCGCGATCCTTGAAATGCTCCCACACCTGCTGCAAGACGATCGCGTTGCACAGACAGATCAATGGGATGTCGACGTAAAAGTGATACGCAAACGTGATACGCGGCGACTTCATCCACGGAAGCCACTGTAAGAGATAGGTGACGACGATCAGCGCGTAACCCTTGTGTTTGCGCATCCAAGCGAGAATGCCGACGATGGGCACGGTGAGCAGTCCGAACCACAGGATGAACGGATTGGGCATCGAGGTGATCTCCTCGATACAGCACCCATTGGAGTCCTGCTGATTCTTGCGATGGTCCTGATAGTAGTAGGCGATCGGAATGTAATCGATCGGCCATTGATACCAAAACGACGAGTAGGGATGCTTGGCGACCAGTTTGTCGTGATACTCGAACATCGAGTATTGACGGTAGACGACGTCGTTGATGTTGTGAATCTCACCCGGATCGGGCGACTGCCGGACCAAATCGGGGACCCACACGAGCGTATACACCGTGGCGCTGATGAAGAGAATCGTCACGAGCGCTCCGTCGAGACGGAAGCCGCGCGGATTCCCCCACAGCGCCGGCTTGCCGCCCCGGAAGAACCGTTGCGCGAAGACGGCGATGAGCACGGCGAAGCTCACGCCGAAGCCCATGACGCCGTACCACTTCGAACTCACGAGCAGGCCGAGCGCGATCGTGAACGCGACGAGCCAGAACGTCGCCGACGCGCCCTTCTCCCGCGCATCGTCGACGCGAATCTCGTTATTGGCATAGGTCGCGTCCGCTTCCGGCGTCGCGTACTCGACGCTCGGATCCGTTCGGTAGGTTATGCTGAAATCGTCGCCCTTGTAGACGCGCGGCTTCGCGCGCCCCTCGAGCACGCCGCCGTCGGCCATGTAGAGCGCACGGCTGTTCCCCTCGAGCAGCGCGTACGAACCCTCCGGAAACGTAAACTCCTGCGAACCGTCGGCGAACTGTCCGCGGAAGACCCAATAGCGCAGCGCAAGGTAGACACCGAGCGTTACGTAGAGCGCGACGATGATGCTGGTCGCGGTATCGAGACGGAAGGCCGGGTGCACGGCGATCGCTCCCAGCAGATCCCAGAGCCCGACGACCAGGCCTCCGGCGGCGAGCGAAACCGCGACCGCCGCCGCATAGGCCCAAGGCGGCACGACGGTATGCGCACGCGATTCCACCTGCGAGGCGATCCAGAAGCGATAGAACGCGTAGACGGCTGCAAGCGAGAAAACGATGACGATGCCTTCGGGCGTTGCGATACGCGACTGCACGAAGTGCATGCCGTCACAGATCAGGAAGAACGCCGCGATCGAAGCGAAGACGGTCGAGCCGGTCACGCGCTTGGCGAAGGCGTAGAGCAGCATGATCACGAGCGCGCCGAAGAGGACGTCGAGAAAGCGCCAGCCCCACGCATTGTCACCGTGCTGCAGCCCGCCGAACATCAGCACCGAGAGCGTGATCATGAGCTTCGTGAGCGGCGGATGCGTGTTCTCGTAGATGCGCATGTTGTGCAGATACTCTTCGGCCGCTCGCGCGAAATAGATCTCGTCGAAGATTCCGCACTTCTGCACGCCGGCGACCATCCAACACTGGCCGGTCTTTTCGGCGGGATACCAATAGCGTACGAACGAGAGCACGAAACTGACCACGCCGAGCGCGCTCATCGCGACATAGTCGACCGCCTTCATTACCGAAAGGCCTTCGCGCGGATCGAAGTACGCGCGCACGCGCGCAGCGGCGCTCGGCGCGTGCGCCGCGGCCTTGCCCTTGACCGCCGCTTCCTCCGGCGCGGTACCGAGATACAGGTAGCCCAGCAAGAAGAACGTCCCGACGGCGATCAGCGAATAAAACGACGTCAACGGTCCCCACAGGTTGTGCGGATCGACGCCCGGCACGTTGTTGGTTACCACGTTCAGATATTGCAGCGAGTAGATCAGGTTCGCGAAGAGCACGACCGTGAGCGCGATCGTCCCCCAGAGATAGCGGCGCGCAACCGGGATGCAAGCCGTGCAGAATACTACCGCGTCGAAGCTGTAACGCTCATGCATGCGCGTCGCGAGCACGAAGAAGGCGAGCAGCGCGATCGCGCATGATTCGAGCAGCGCGGAGGGCGTGCGCTCCTGCAGATACCGCCAAACGACGAGTCCGGCCGCAGCGATCACGAGGCCCCAACCCCATACGATCTGCGGAAACTTCAGGAACCCGACGCCGATCCACTGGAGGTCGCTCTCCCAGAACGGTTCGCGGATCGACCAGAGATTGAACGCATTGACCGAGTTGTACGGGTAGACGCTCGAGCCGTACGCATAACGTTCGAGCAGCCAGCGCAAAGCCTCGAAGGGGTTGAGCGTCGGATGGAACGGCAGCACGAGCGCAACCGTAACGGCAAGCGCCGCGGCTATGCCGATCCCCGTCGCTTCCAGGCGCCGGCGCAACTGTGTCGAGTCGGAAAACGCGAAGGCGATGAAGATGAGGATGAGCACGGCGGCTTGCGGCTTGATGAGCAGGGAATATCCGAGGCAAACCCATGCGATGGGAATCATGCGCGAGAGCCGGCCGTGCGGCTCGTCGCCGCTTTTTAAAAGGAAATAGACGGCGAGCAACGCAAAGGCCGCGCTCACCGAATCGACCTGGCCCCAGAAAGCCGAGTTCATGATCGTCGCCGGGCTGAAGAGATAGAGCGCCGCGGCGCCGAGTGCGATCACTCGCGACGTGAAACGCCGGCCGATCGCGTAGAGCAGCCAGCCCACGCCCAGATCCGCCAGGATCGCCGGCGCCTTCACGAAGACGCGCAACACGCTGTACTGCGGGTCGAGCGCGCGAACCGGCGCCCAGAGGTGCCCGAAAATCGCGAGTACGTAGAGATAGCCCGGCGGATAATCCGCGAAGCTCGTCTTCGAATAGAAGTGCGCGAGCCCGTTGTCGAGCAGTGAGAGCGTCCACGCGATGAACGTGGTGACGTCGGTCGCGAATCCGCTCGCGTTGACGAACAGGATGCGCACGGCGAACGCCGCAAGCAGCAGCAGCGGCAAAGCGTACGGGAGCATGCGCTCCCAGACGGACGTGAGGACGTTCGTCCTGGCGTTCACGATGAGGTTGGCCTCCGGTTAGCCGACGGGTTCGGCGAGCGTTCCGAGCAGATAATCGCGCAGCGTGCGGTTGGGGTGCCGTTCCACGACGGCCATTTGTTCTGCAACGGCACGCGCTGCGGCCTCTCGCGCCCCCAGATCTTCGAGCGCGGCGATGACGCGCTCGACCTCGGGCGGCTCCAGCGGGCGCAGCGATCCATACGCCCGGGAGACGACCTCCCGCGCGGGTGACGGCGGTTGGGCCAGCGCCCAGACGATCGGAAAACTCCACTTGCGCCGCACGAGATCGTTTGCCACCGCTTTCCCGGTGCTCTCAGCGCTGGCCCAGATACCGAGTGCGTCGTCACGCACTTGAAAGGCCATGCCGTAGGCGCGGCCGACGTCGGCGTAGCCGCGCACGCGCGGCTCTTCGATTTGCGCGCAGAGCGCGCCGAGCGCGCACGCCGCCTCGAAAAGCGCCGAGGTCTTCCCGGCGATCATCGTGTCGTACGCGCGCTCTTCGACGTGCGTCGCGCTCTCGAATTGCAGATCCAGCGATTGCCCATCGCACATCGTGCGGTGCGCGCGATGCAAGCGTTCGATCATCTCGAGTGCGCGCACCGGACCGAGGAGCTCCTTCGCGCGCGTGAGCACGAGAAAGCTGAGCGCGCACATCGCGTCGCCGGTATTGACTGCCTGTGCGGTGCCGAAGACGCTCCAGAGCGTGCGCCGTCCGTGACGAAACTCGTCGCGATCTTCGATGTCGTCGTGGACGAGCGAGTAGTTGTGCAGCAGTTCGACGGCTACTGCAGCGTCGAGCGCCTGCTCGGCGGGCGCGCCCTCGGTCTCGCACGTCAGCATGAGCATCGTCGGGCGCAGTCGTTTGCCGCGCCGTGCCGGGCCGTGCGGCTCGTAACCGAAATGATACGCCAGCATGTCGCCGATCGCAGCCGATCCGGCGTACTCTTTCACGCTCGCGTGGAGATGGGCTTCGAAGCGCTCAGACGGGTTGAGCAGTCAGTTCCTCCATCCGCGCTTGGACTCGATCGACGAGCCACCCCGGCGTCGAGGCGCCCGACATCAACCCGGCGACGTGCACGCCGTCGAACCACTCGGGACGCAGCTCCTCGGGGCCCTCGATATGATACGAACGCGCGCCACGCGATTCGGAGAGCTCCGCGAGATGCTTGGTGTTCGCCGAGGTCTTGCCGCCGACGACGACCATGACTTCGACTTCATGCGCGAGGCGCAGCGCCTCGCTCTGCCGGTTGTTGGTGTCGGTGCAGATCGTGTTGACCGCACGGACTTCATAATATTTTTCGCTGAGGGTTTTGACGATGTCGCTGAAGCGTTCGCGCGAATAGGTCGACTGCACGACCACGCCGATGCGGCTGCCGCGCGGCAGTTTTTCGACGTCTTCGACGTTCTCGATACACCACGCGCCCGGAACGTGGCTGAGCGTACCTTTGACTTCCGGATGCGTCGGATCGCCGATTACGACGATCTTGTAACCTTCCGCTTTGAGCTTCTCGGCCTGCACGTGGATCTTGGTGACCATCGGGCAGGTCGCGTCGATGATCTCCAATCCCTTGGCTTTGGCTTTCTCGAAGACTTCGACGGGAAGGCCGTGCGCGCGCACGAAGAGCGCGCCGCTCTCTACGTCATCGACGCCGGCGGCGTTGCGCAGTCCGTTGGCTTCGAGTTCCGCGACGGTTTGCGGGTTGTGCACCACGTGCCCGAGCGTGGTCACGTCGCTGCGCTGCGCGATCGCTTCCTCGGCTTTTTTCACCGTGATCGCGACGCCGAAGCAGAACCCCTGAACCTTAGCTTTGCGAATTTCCATCGATGCTTTCCCGTAACGCTCCAATCGCGGCCATTACGTCCTCGGTAAACTTCGCCAGGTCCTCACGCGTTGCTTTCCGGTCCTGCGGCAGCCAGAGCGGCTTTCCGAATGCGACTTTGATCTGATGGAGGCGGGCCGCCTGCCCGCTGCCCCCGATGTAGACCGGGACGACCGGCGCGTGCGCGAGCGAGGCGAGCAGCGCGGCGCCCGTGCGCGCCTCCTTGTCGCCGTGCATGTTCCGTCCGCCTTCGGGGAAAATGCCGACGCAGCCGCCCGCGGTCAGGATCTCGAGCGATTTCTTGATCGCAGCCCTGGCGCTGCCCTCGCGATCGACCGGATAGGCGCCGACCGCGGCGATCGCCGGCCCCAAGACGGGAATCGCGAAGAGCTCCTTCTTCGCCATGTAGCTGATCCGCCGCGGGCAGCAGCTCCCCATCAGCGGCGGGTCGAGATTCGAGACGTGGTTGCAGGCTACGACCAAGGGTCCCGTCATCGGTACGTTCTCCGTACCGTAGGCGCGCAAGCGCCACAGGGTGCGTCCCACGATCCAGATCAAGCCCTTCGCGAAGTCGTAGAGGGTCATCGCGAGCGCTGCACGATACCGGCGATCTCGGCAACCACGTCGTCGATCGAAAGCGTGCTCGAATCGACGACGTGCGCATCAGGAGCAGGCGCGAGCGGCGAGACGGGCCGCTCGCGATCCAGCCGGTCGCGCTCCTCGATCTCCTGTGCGAGCTGATGCTCGCTGATGTTGTCGCCCGCGGCGAGCAACTGCGCGCGCCGGCGTTCGACGCGCGCCTGCACGGAGGCGGTGAGAAAGATCTTCACTTGCGCGAGCGGCAGCACGACGGTGCCGATGTCGCGGCCGGCCATGACGACGGGCCCCGCCTGCGCGATCTCGCGCTGGCTGCGCACCATTGCTTCGCGCACGCGCGGATGCGCGGCGATCGTCGAAACGACCGTACTCACTTGATTCGACTGCAGCGTTGCTTCGTCGAGTTCGACACCGCTTGCATGAATGCGAAACCCCTGCGGCGCGGTCGCGTCGAGCGTCACGGTCACGTGCGCGCCCTCCCACAGCCGCACGAGCGCGCTCTCGTTGTCGGCGTCGATGCCGCTGCGCAGCGCGAGAAACGCGAGCGCGCGATACATCGCGCCGGTATCGAGGTAGAGCACGCCGAGATCCTGCGCGAGGCGGAACGCGACGGTCGTCTTTCCCGAGGCGGCCGGGCCGTCGATCGCGATCTGCAGATGCGGGGGTACGCTCATGGTCGAGCCGCCGATTCGCTACAGGGTTCGGCTACACCCCGCGCCTAACGACCACCGCAATGGCAAAAACGCGCGCGGTCTTCTTCTGTAATGCTTGCGGATTCGAATCGGCGCGTTGGCTCGGACGCTGCCCGCAGTGTGAAGCGTGGAACTCCTTCGACGAGCGTCCCTTCGCCGTGCCGGCGCGCGGTTCGAAGGCCGCGGCGGCAGCGCGCGGCGGCGCGCTCGCGCCCGTCGAGCTCTCCGCAATCGACGGCGCCAAGATCGCGCGCATTCGCAGCGGGATGAGCGAATTCGACGCCGTGCTGGGCGGCGGTATCGTTCCGGGCAGCCTCACGCTGATCGGCGGGCCGCCCGGCGCGGGCAAATCCACGCTGCTCCTGCAGATTGCCGCGCGCCTGTGCGAAGCGGGGCGCGTGGTCTACGTCTGCGGCGAAGAGTCTGCGGCTCAGGTGAAGCTGCGCGCGCAGCGTTTGGGGCTCGACGCGCCGCTGCTCGTACACGCCGAGACGAATCTGCGCGCGGTGATCGAGTCGCTCGAACGCGCCGGACCGGTCGCCGTCATCGTCGATTCGATTCAAACGGTATGGCTGCCCGACGCGGAGTCGTACGCGGGCAGCGTCACACAGATTCGCGATTGCACGCAGGCCTTGATGGAGTTCGCCAAACGCACCGGCTGCGCGACCTTCATCGTCGGACACGTGACCAAAGACGGCGCGATTGCGGGGCCGCGACTGCTCGAGCATCTCGTCGACACCGTACTCTACTTCGAAGGCGAGACGAGCGGCGAGCACCGCATCTTGCGCGCCTACAAGAACCGCTTCGGTTCGATCGACGAGATCTGCGTCTTTGCGATGCACGACCGCGGCCTCGAAGAGGTCGTGAATCCCTCCGAACTCTTTCTCGCCGGACGCGAGGAGCGTCCGAGCGGTTCGTGCGTCGTCGCATCGATCGTCGGCTCGCGCCCGGTGCTCATCGAAGTGCAGGCGTTGGTCGGCGAGAGCAGCTACGGCACGCCGCGGCGTCTTGCAAACAATCTCGATCAAGGGCGTCTTGCGATGATTCTCGCGGTGCTCGAGCGGCGCGTCGGCATGCATCTGGGCTCGCACGACGTCTACGCGTCGGTCGCTGGCGGCTTGCGCGTCAGCGAGCCCGCGGCCGATCTGGGCATCGCGCTTGCGATCGCCTCCTCGTTTCGCGACCGCCCGCTGCCGCCGCATGCCGTCGCCTTCGGCGAGCTCGGGCTTTCGGGTGAGCTGCGCGGCGTGAGCGCAAGCGCGCGGCGCGAAGCCGAAGCGCGCAAGCTGGGCTTCCGCACGATCTATTCGCCGGATGCGCACCGCGACGTCGCGTCGGCGATCGCGGCCGCGCTCTCGTAGCGTGCCGCTTTTCGAGATCGTCCCGAATCTCTCCGAAGGGCGCGATGCTGCGACGATCGACGCGGCCGTCGAAGCAGCGCAGGCGGCCGGTGCACAGGTCCTTCACCGCTCGAGCGATCCCGTCCATCATCGCAGCGTGCTGACGATTGCCGGAAACGGCACCCAAGTGCTCGACGCGGCCGTCGCGATCGCCGGCGTTGCGGTGCGGCATATCGACCTGCGTCGCCACAAAGGCGTTCATCCGCGTATCGGCGCACTCGACGTGCTGCCCTTCGTGCCGCTGCGCCGCGCGACGCTCGCGGAGGCCGCGGAACTCGCGCACGCTGCAGGGGAGCGAATCTGGGAACGCTACCGCGTGCCTTCCTTTTTCTACGGCGCCGCGGCGCGCAAGCCGCAGAACGCCCTGCTTGCCGACGTCCGCGCGGGTGAATTCGAGGGCCTCGACCTGCGCTTCGAGCGTCTGCCGCCCGACGTCGGCGTCATTCCCAAACACGAGAGCGCGGGGGCGATCGCCGTCGGCGCGCGAGGCTTACTGGTCGCCTTCAACATCGAGCTCGCAACCGGCGATCCCTCGATCGCCAAGGAGATCGCGCGCGCTCTGCGCGAGCGCAGCGGGGGCCTGTGCACCCTGCGGGCGCTCGGATTGCGCTTGAGCGAGGGAGTGGTGCAAGTTTCGCTCAATGTCACGGACGCCGAAGCGACACCGCTCTACCGTATTGTCGAGCTGGTCGCGCGCCTGGCCGCCAAGAACGGCGTTGCGATCCGCCGAAGCGAACTCATCGGATTGATACCGCGTGCCGCGGTCGAAGCGTCGGCGCGCTACTATTTGGGAGCACTGTGAAGCAACTCGCTATTCTGATCGTCTGCGCGCTCGTGGCGCTGGCAGGTTCGAGCGCACGCGCGCAGCAGACCGGGGGCCCGGGCGACGCCGGCATCTACAGCACCACGCTCAAAAACGGATTGCGCGTGGTCGTCGTCGAGGATCACGCGGCGCCGGTCGTTCAGACGGCCGTCTGGTATCACTTCGGCTCGCTCGATGAGACCCCGGGCAAGACGGGACTCGCGCACGCGCTCGAGCACATGATGTTCCGCGGCACGAAGGAGCTCTCGTCGGGCGGTTTGGATGACATCGTCGCGCGGCTGGGCGCGCAGATGAACGGACAGACGACCTACGACTACACGGAGCTCTATCTCACGATGCCCTCCGACAAGGTGGACGTCGGTCTGTGGATCGAGTCCGACCGCATGCAGCACGCGATGCTGCGTCAGTCCGACTGGAATATCGAGCGCGGCGCAGTGCTCAACGAACTCGAAGGCGACGAGGGCTCGCCCTTCTTCAACCTCTTGCAGCGCGTTCGCGCGGCCGCCTATCCGGGTCAGCCCAACGGGCGCGTACCGATCGGCCATATCGGTGACGTCGAGCGCGCGACCGCGGCCGATATCGCGACCTATTATCACGAATGGTATGGACCGAACAACGCGACGCTCGTGGTGAGCGGCGACGTGGATCACAGCGCGATCTTCGCGAAGGCCGAGCAATATTTCGGAGCCATTCCGCGCAAGACGCTTCCCAAGCGAACCGAAGTGCATCCGACCGCGGTCGCGCATACCGTGACGGTTACCTCGGATCTCCCCTTTCCGTTCGCAGTCGTCGATCTGGCGTACGCCGTTCCCGGCGATACGGAAGCCGGCGAGCCGGCCGTCGACGCGCTCGGCACGATGATCGAAAATCAACTCTCGCCGTTTTACCAGGCGCTCGTCGAGAGCAACATCGCACTCGCGATCGAGACCAACGAGGACACGCAGCTCAAGGGCGGCTTGATGCACGTGTACATCGTCGTCAATCCGGGACATACCGCCGACGAAGCAGCACGCGTCTTTATGGATACGATGACCAAGACGCTTGCAAGCGGCTTTCCGCCCGACCTCGTGGAGGCGGCGAAGCGGATGACTATCGCCGACCGTCTCTATGCGGCGGATTCGGTCGAGGGCATGGCCGACCTCGCCGGTTATACCTACGGTATCGTCGGCGAGCGGGTCAGTGACGAAGACGACCGGCTCGCGGCGCTCGACTCCGCCTCGATGCTCGAAATAGCCAAAAGATATTTCAGCCGGCCGACCGTGATCGGCCGGCTCGACCCCAATGCACAACCGATGCACGGCTCCTCCGATAAGAGCAACGCCACCATCACCGACGACTTTTCGAAGCGCGTTCCGAACGGACCGATCATCGAACCGGCGGTGCTGCGTGAAGCTGCGCGCACGCCGACGACCGCGCGCAGTTCGCTCGATCCGACGAGCTTCACGCTGCCGAACGGCATCACCGTGCTCGTCCAGCCCAAACCCGATCGCTCGACCTTCGTGCTCGAAGGCGAGATCGCGAGTTCGCCGGCCTTCACGGCTCACGGTCAAGAAGGCATCAGCGAACTCGCGTCCACGCTAGCCAACTACGGCAGCGCGAACTATCCCTTCGCGGCACAGCGTAAAGCGCTCGACATGATGGGCGCTATCGTATCCAACGGCGAAAACTTTCGCGCGCGCGGGCTCGCCCGGGATTTTTCGAAGATCGTCGCGATTCTCGCCGACGGCGAGATGCACCCGACCTTCGCAGAGCCGTGGTTTACGCTCGAAAAAGATCAGCTCGCCAACAGCCTGCAATCGACGGAAACGATCTCGGGCGTGATGATCGATCGCGCCTACCTCCGGCTCCTCGCTGCGCCGGACGATCCGTCGCTGCGTCATGCGAGCGAGAGTTCCGTCGACGGGCTCACGCAAGCCGACCTCGCCGCGTACACGCAAAGCTACTGGCGCCCCGATCTCACGACCATCGCCGTCGTCGGCGACGTCACGCCCGACCAAGTACGCAGCGTACTGCAAAGCGCGTTTGCCGGATGGAAGGCGGTGGGCCCCAAGCCCGACGCCCAGGCGATGGCCTTCCCCTCCGCGCACTCGGGACGCGAGTACATCGGGACGGCGGCGCAGCAGGTCTACGTGCGTCTCGGACAGCCCGCGGTCGGGCGCGACAATCCCGACTACGACACGCTGCTCGTGCTCAATCAAATCCTCGGTGCGGGCGGCGCGTTCGAATCGCGGCTTTGGCAGGAGCTGCGGCAGAAGCGCGGCTTGGTCTACAGCGTTGCGAGTTCGGTCGATGCCGGACGCGACCGCGGCGATTTCAAAATCGAGATGAACGCGCCGCCCAGCCGGGTCGTCGAAGCCGTCGACTTCGTGCGCACCGAGCTGCGTGCGATGCAAGAGCATCCGGTCACGCAGACCGAACTCGACGACGCGAAGCTGCGGCTGGTGAGCGACGCACTCCTCGATGAAAGCTCGGCCGATGGAGAGGTGCAGCAGCTCCTCGATATCGGCACCAACGGGCTTCCGATGGATTATTACCGCACGTTGAACGAGCGGTTCGCGAACATAACCGCGGCCGACGTCGAACGCGTTGCCAAGAAATATCTCGATCCCGCGCAGTTGGTCGAGATCTATTCCGGCCCGCCGGGCCCCTGGTCGACCGGGAGCTTCTAGCATCCGGCGTATCGCGGAGATTCGCGCCGGCTTCGAGCGGCCGTTCTGGATCGCGAATATCAGCGAGATCTTCGAACGGCTCTCGTACTACGCCGTCTTTTCGGTCCTGGCGCTCTACCTCCACGACACGCTCTCGCTCTCGAGCGAAGCGTCGGCGAGCCTGAGCGGTATCTTCGGCGGCGCAGTGTGGGTGATGGCGGTTTTCGGCGGCGCGCTCGCCGACCGCATCGGTTTCCGCCGTGCGCTCTCGACCGCGTACTTCATTCTCGCCTGCGCCTATTTCTTGGTGGGCTCGATCGGCGCGCCGTGGCTCGCACCGGCGCGCGCGGTCATGCCGCTCGGGCTGCTCGCCGGCGTGATTCTCTTCTTGCCGGCGCTCGGGGTCGCGCTCGTCAAACCCGCCGTCGTCGGAACGACGGCGCGCGCCTCACGCGAAAACGTGCGTTCTCTCGGCTATTCGATCTATTACACCATGGTGAACATCGGCAGCACGGCCGGTCCTTTCCTCGCCGGCTGGCTGCACGCGCGCATGCCGCCGCAGGCGGTCTTCGCCATCGCCGCGGCGAGCGTCGCGGCGATGTGCGTAGTCGTGCTCGTTTTCTATCGCGAACCGCGCCGCCCGGCCGCCGCCGCAAGCCTCGCGCAGAGCGCGCGCGATCTGCTCACCGTCGTGCGCAACGGCCGTTTCGTGCTCTTTCTGCTGATCTTCTCGGGCTTTTGGATCGTCTTCTGGCAGCAGTATCTGATCCTGCCGATCTACTTGCACGACTACGTCGATCCCAACGCCAACACCGCGTTGATCTTGATCACGGATCCGCTCGTCGTCATCACCTGCACGGTCGCGCTCAACGCGCTCACCGTCAGGCTCTCGGCCTTTCGTGCGATCGTGCTCGGAACGCTGATCAGCTCGCTCGGGTGGATCGCGCTCGCCGTGCATCCGAGCGTCATCAGCGCGGTTCTCAGTCTCGCGATCGTCGCGCTCGGCGAGATCACGCTCTCGCCGCGCTACTACGAGTACGTCTCGCGCCTCGCGCCGCCCGAGCAGCAAGGCACCTACATGGGCTTCGCTTTTCTGCCGATCGGTATCGGCTCGCTCGCGGGCGGCTGGCTCGGCGGCGCGCTCGTACACGCGCTCGGCGAGTCTGCACACCGGCCGGCGCTGATCTGGGTCGCCCTCACCGGCTTGGGATTGCTGACGACGCTGCTGCTTTGGTTCTACGAACGCACGTCTCAGACGTACTCGTTGCAGTAGGCTGCAATGCGTTTGATGCCCTCGCGCACTTTGGCGAGCGGCCCGACCCAGCTCAAGCGCAGCCAGCCTTCGAAAACCTCGCCGAATGCGATGCCCGGAATCGCGAGCACGTCGTACTCCTCGACCAGCTGCAACGCTGCGTCGTAGGAACGCACGCCGCCGGGCAGACGCACGCAAGCATAGAAGCTCCCGTCGGCCGGAATGAAATGCAGACCGCTCGCGCGCAGCGCCTCCATCACGCCCGCCCACTGCGCGCGGTACCACGAGACGTGCTCGTTCACTCCACCCAACGTGGTGAAGACGTGCAGCGCAACCTGTTGCGCAAAGGTGTCCGTGCACGAGGTGATCCAAGCGTGCGTTTTGATCGCGTGTTCGACGAAGGCTTGCGGACCGATCAGCCAGCCTAGTCGCAAGCCGGTGAGCGCGTTGCTCTTCGAGAGCGAATTCGTCGCGATCGTGTAGGGGTAGCGTTCGCCGAGGAAGGCCTCGTCCTCGATGAAGCTCTGTTCGCGATAGATCTCGTCGTGAATCAGCCAGATCGGATCGCCGCCGCGCGCCTCGAGGGCGCCGATCAGCAGATCGGCCTGGCTCTTGCCCAGCACGCGGCCGGTCGGATTGTTCGGCGAGCAGATGACGATGGCACGCGTGCGTTCACCGATCGCCGCGACGATGCGTTCTGCATCGACGGCAAAATCGCCGGCCTCACTCATCGCGACGCCGCGCGCAGCGATGCCTTCGAGCCGCGCCATCTTCGCGTACGAAGGAAACGTCGGCTCGACGATGAGCAGCTCGTCGCGCGAGGGATCGAGCAGCGTCTTGATCGTGACGTACATCGCCTCTTGCGATCCCGTGGTGACGCAGACGTTTTCGGCATCGTGCATTCCCGGATAATCGTAGTGCCTTGCGATCGCTTCGCGCAGCGCCGGATCGCCTGCGTTCACCGTATAGCGGATACCGTGCGTCTCGATGTACCGCAGCGCCGCCTCGAAATGTTCGCGATTGGGCATGAGCGAGGGCTCGCCAAGCCCGAGGTCGATCGAATCCGGGCCGCGTTTGGCCGCGATCTTCCGGATGAGTGACGTCTCGATCTCGAGCACGCGCGGATTCATACCGCGACCTCGTACTCGCGCAACGCGGCGTTGAGCGACGTCTTGCGATCGGTCGAGTCGCTGCGCGTTCCGATGATCAGCGCGCAAGGCACGCCGAACTCGCCGGCTGGAAACTGTTTGGGGATCGTGCCCGGAATCACGACCGCGCGCGCCGGAACGTTTCCTTTCGTCGTCGATGCCGTCGCGCCGCGCACGTCGACGATCGGCGTGCTCGCGGTGAGTACGACGCCGGCGCCCAACACCGCTTCGCGCTCGACGCGTACGCCCTCGACGACGATGCAGCGCGAGCCGATGAACGCGCCGTCTTCGACGATGACCGGCACCGCTTGCGGCGGCTCGAGCACGCCGCCGATGCCGACGCCGCCCGAGAGATGCACGTTCTTCCCGATCTGCGCGCACGATCCGACGGTTGCCCACGTATCGACCATCGTGCCTTCGTCGACGTACGCCCCGATATTCACGAAGCCAGGCATCAGGATCGCGCCGCGGCCGAGAAAGCTGCCGTAACGCGCGACGCCGGGTGGAACGCAGCGCACGCCCAGCTTCTTGTAATTTCGTTTCACCGGAAGTTTGTCGAAGAACTCGAGTCCGCGTCGATCGCCCATCGGCGCGACCTCGCGACGCGCGAAGTAGAGTAGAATCGCCTGCTTGATCCAGGCATGGACGACCCATGTGTCCCCGTCCGGTTCGGCGACGCGCAATTTTCCTTGATCGAGCGCGTCGATGACTTCGTCGACGACACGCCCCGCAGCGCCGCGTACCTTACCATTACCAGCGAGCGCTTCAATGCGCTCGCGAATTTTCTCGATCTTCATACCGGGCGTATCGTTACGCCCCGCCGAAGACCCATTCATGCTCGCATACCGGCTCTTTGATGACGGACCGCGCCTCGTCCGTGACTACCCCGTACCCGAACCGCGCGAGGGCCAGGTTTTGGTGAAGGTTGCCGGCGCGGGCGCCTGTCACTCGGATCTGCACGTGATCGCCGCCACCGCGGCCGGCAACGGCTTCTTCAAACCGCCGTTCACGCTCGGCCACGAAAATACCGGATGGGTCGCCGCACTCGGCCCCGGCGCGACGGGCGTGAGCGTCGGCGACAAAGTTGCGGTCTACTGCGCGTGGGGTTGTGGACGCTGCCGCACGTGTCTGGTGGGCCAAGAAAATTACTGCATCTATCAAAAGACGATGAACGGCTGCGGCTTGGGCGTCGACGGCGGTATGGCCGAGTACCTCGTGGTGCCGGCCGCGCGCTATTTGATTCCGCTCGGCGATCTCGATCCGGTCGAAGCGGCGCCGCTGACCGACGCGGGCATCACCCCCTATCACGCGATCAACCGCTCGCGCGAACTCTTGCGGCCCGGCGCGACCTGCGTCGTGATCGGCATCGGCGGCCTCGGCCATCTCGCGTTGCAGATCTTGCGCGCGACGACCGCGGTGCGCGTCATCGCGCTCGACGTTGCCGACGAAAAACTCGCCCTGGCACGAGACCTCGGCGCAGATGCAACGGTGCGCTCCGATGCCGGCGCGCTCGCGAACGTGATGGAGCTGACGCACGGCGAACCGGTAGACGTCGTGCTCGATTTCGTCGGCCTGCAGCCGACGATCGACCTCGGGCGCAAACTCGTTCGCGGCGGCGGCGACTTCACGATCGTCGGCCTGGGCGGCGGGACCATGACCTATGGACAGGGCCGTATTGCCTGGGGTGCTCGCGTCTTCACACCGTTCTACGGCTCGATTCCCGAAATGCGTGAATTGATCGCGCTCGCGGAACGCGGCGGCATCCACGCGCACGTGACCCGTTTTCCGCTCGAACGTGCGAGCGATGCGTACCAGGCCCTCCACGACGGTACGCTCGATGGACGAGCAGTCATCTGTCCGAACGCGGCGAATTAGAGGCTCCCGTCTCTTTACCGGGTCACCTGGATCAGAAGGAGCAAGCCGTGCCGAACGCGCCTGCCGACGAGCAACGCATCAACGCCATCCGCTTTCTCGCGGTCGATGCAGTCCAGAAGGCCAACTCGGGTCACCCCGGCATGCCGCTGGGGGCCGCGGCGATGGCCTACACGCTATGGACCCGTCACCTGAAGTTCAATCCGAAGGATCCGCATTGGTTCGACCGCGATCGTTTCATTCTCTCGGCGGGGCACGGTTCGATGCTGCTCTACGCCCTGCTCTATTTGACCGGTTACGCCCTCACGCTCGACGATCTCAAGTCGTTCCGGCAGCTCGACAGTAAGACGCCCGGACACCCCGAAGCCGGACACACGCCGGGCGTCGAGGCCACGACCGGCCCGCTCGGCCAAGGTCTTGCAAACGCGGTCGGCTTCGCGATTGCTGAGGCGCACCTGGGCGCGGTCTACAATCGCAGCGACGCAAAGATCGTCGATCATTATACGTACGTTATCGCCGGTGATGGCGATTTAATGGAAGGCGTGAGCCAGGAAGCAATCTCGCTCGCCGGCCATCTGCAGCTCGGCAAGCTGATCGTGCTCTACGACGACAACCGCGTCTCGCTCGCGGGTCCAACCGACGTCGCCTACACCGACGACGCATGCGAGCGTTTCGACGCGAGCGGATGGCACACGCAACGCATCGAGACCGATCATTCGAACAACGTCGACGCGATCGACGAAGCGATCAACATCGCCAAAGGCGTCACCGATCGCCCGTCGATGATCGCCGTGCGCACGCACATCGGCTACGGCTCGCCGTTGCAAGACACGTTCAAGGCGCACGGTGAACCGCTCGGCGCCGAGAACGTCAAGAAAACGAAAGAAGCGCTCGGGTGGCCGCTCGAGCCCGACTTTTACGTGCCTGACGACGCAATGAAATTCTTCCGCGAGCGCGGCGCCGCAGGCGCGACGGCGCAAGCAACATGGCAGCGCACGTATGACGCGTGGAAGAGCGCAAACCCGGGCGACGCCGCGCAGCTCGAGCGCGCGCTCGACGGCAAGCTTCCGGCAAATCTGCCGTGGCCGGCGTTCACGCCCGAGAACGGTGCGCTCGCCACGCGCGACGCTGGCGGCGTGGTGATGAACGCAATCGCGAAAGCACTGCCCGAGCTCGTCGGCGGATCCGCCGATCTCGATCCCTCGACGAAAACCTATCTCAAAGACTGCGGTGATTTCCAGCCCAACAACTACGCCGGCCGCAACGTGCATTACGGCGTCCGCGAACACGGCATGGCAGCCGCTACCAACGGGATTGCGCTGCACGGCGGCTTGATGCCCTTCTGCGCGACCTTCTTCAACTTCGTCGACTACTTGAAACCGTCGCTGCGTCTTGCGGCGCTGACGAAGATTCACGCGATCTACGTCTTCACCCACGATTCGATCTTCCTCGGAGAGGACGGGCCGACGCACGAACCGATCGAGCAACTCGCGATGCTGCGCGCGACACCCAACGTGCGTGTCGTGCGCCCTGCCGATTCGCTCGAGACGCTCGAAGCCTGGAAGCTCGCTATCGATCCGGCGAGCGAGTGCCCATGGGCGCTGATCCTCACACGGCAGAAGCTGCCGTTCCTGGGCGAGCGGCAAGCGCACGTCGGGCGCGGCGCATACGTGCTCGCCGACGCGCCGGGCACGCCCGATCTCATTCTGATCGCCACCGGCTCCGAAGTCTCGCTTGCAGTGGAAGCGAAGAAACTGCTCGACGAGAAAGGCGTCCGCACGCGAGTCGTGTCGATGCCGTGCACCGAACTTTTCGAAGCGCAGCCGAAGTCGTACCGCGACGAAGTCCTTCCGCCCGGTGTTACCGCGCGCATGTCGATCGAGGCCGGCTCCACGTTCGGGTGGGATCGCTGGACCGGCGATCGCGGCGTCACCTACGGCATCGACCGTTTCGGCGCCTCGGCGCCGATCGCGGCCATCGCCAAGAAGTTCGGCTTCACTCCGGATCGTATCGCGCAAGTCGCGCTCGACGCATTCGCACTCGCTTCTCGATAGGAGAGCATCGTGAGCAACCAATTGCACCAACTGCTCGAGGCCGGCCAGAGCGTGTGGCTCGACAACCTGCGCCGCAGCATGTTCGCATCGGGCGAACTGAAACGCTTGATCGATCAGGGGTTGCGCGGCATGACGAGCAATCCGACGATCTTCGAGAAGGCGATCGGCACCGGTGACGATTACGACGAGCAGCTGCGCACGCTGATCGGTTCGGAGACGAGCGCGGACGCGCTCTTCTGGGATCTCGCCGTCGCGGACATCCAGACCGCATGCGACGCCTTCCGCGGCGTCTACGATTCGAGCGGCGGGAACGACGGTTTCGTGAGCCTCGAAGTCTCGCCGCTGCTCGCCCACGATGCCGAAGGCACGATCGCAAACGCTAAGCAGTTGTGGCAGCGTGTGGACCGGCCGAATCTCATGGTGAAGATCCCCGGGACGAACGAAGGCATACCGGCGATCGAAGAGTGCATCTACTCCGGCCTCAACATCAACGTTACGCTGATCTTCTCGGTCGAGATGTACGAGAAGACCGCGCGCGCCTACATCAATGGTTTGGCGCGGCGCGCGGCGGAAGGCAAACCGGTCGATAAAGTTCGCTCGGTCAATTCGGTCTTCGTCAGCCGCATCGACTCTGCAATCGACCGCCTGTTGCAGGCCAAGATCGCGAAGGGCGAGACGAAGCTACAGTCGTTGCTCGGCAAAACCGGCGTCGCCAACCTCAAGCTCACGTATCAAAAGTTCAAAGAGCTTTTCGAGGGCGAACCGTTCGCCGCGCTGCGCAAAGCCGGCGCATCGCCGCAGCGTCCGCTCTGGGCCAGCACCTCGACCAAGAATCCGGCTTATCCGGACCTGATGTACGTCGAGACCGTGGTCGGCAAACATACGGTCAACACGATGCCGCCCAACACGCTCGACGCGTTACTCGATCACGGCAAAGTCACGCCGGATACGGTGGAGAGCGGACTCGACGACGCGCGCGCGACGATCCGCGCGCTGCAAGATGCGAAGATCTCGCTCTTCGACGTTCAGCACGACCTGCAAGTCGAAGGCGTCTCGCTCTTCTCCGATTCGTTCGCGGCGCTGATGGGCGCGATCGTGTACAAGCAAAAGCAGCTGGCCGACGGCAAGGAGCGCGTTACGATCTCGAGCATGCCCGAGGGGGCGCTCGACAAGCTCGCCGCGGCCGACTTCCTGAAGAAGCTGTGGGCCAAGGATCCCTCACCGTGGTCGACGGAGCCGGCGGCGGTCGAGATCATCAAGCACGCCTTGGGTTGGCTCGACATTCCGCAGCACTTGATGGAACACGTGCCCGATCTGGAGGCCTTCGCAAAAGAGATCGCGGCGGAGTTCGATCACGTCGTCGTGCTGGGCATGGGCGGCAGCTCGCTCGCGCCCGATATCATGGGCGAAACCTTCGGAAAAATCGGACCCTTCCCGCAACTGCACGTACTCGACTCGACCGATCCCGAGCAGATCCAAGAGCTCGACGACGCGATCGCGCTCGATCGCACGCTCTTCATCGTCTCGAGCAAGAGCGGATCGACGACCGAGCCCAACGCCTTCTTCGCCTATTACTACGACAAGGTCGCGAAATCGGTCGGGACGGCGAAGGCGGGAGCGCAATTCATCGCGGTCACCGATCCCGGCACGCACATGGTCGACGTCGCGAAGGGGCACAACTTCCGCCGCATCTTCGAAAACGATCCGAACATCGGCGGCCGCTACTCGGCTCTCTCCTACTTCGGCATGGTGCCCGCCGCGCTCGCCGGCTACGACGTGCGTTTGATTCTCGACCGGGCGCTGGGCGCGATGCACGCCAACGACAAGACCGTCGACCCGCGTAGCGCAACCGGCGTGCGCTTCGGCGCGGCCATCGGCGGCTTTGCGTGCAGCGGGCGTGACAAACTCACGATCGTCACGCATCCCGACGTAGCGGCGTTTGGTGCGTGGGCCGAGCAACTGATCGCGGAGTCGACCGGCAAACAGGGTAAGGGCATCATCCCGATCGAGGGAGAGGCGCTCGGAAGCGTCGACGATTATGACAAGGATCGCGTCTTCGTCTACGTGGGCGCGAATCTGCCCGACCCCGCCCCCGGCGTCGCCGAGAAGCTCGCGGCGCTGCAGGACGCCGGCCATCCCGTCATTCGCCTAGCGATGAACGACGAGTACGATCTGGGCGAGCAGTTCTATCTGTGGGAGATCGCAACCGCCGCGGCCGGCAGCGTCATCGGCATCGACGCGTTCGACCAACCCAACGTACAAGAATCCAAGGACAACACCAAGGCGCTGCTCGCGCAGTACGAGGCGAAAGGATCGATCGACGAACCGGCTCGCGACGTCGCGGGCAGCGCGTTCGACATAACCTATCTCGCAGGCAGCAAGAGTGTCGCGGGAGCGCAAGACCCGGTCAAGGCGCTCGCCGCGGTCTTCAAGCAGCTCGTACCGGGAGATTATGTCGCCATCTGCGCGTACGTCGCGCGCAATCCCGAGCACATCGCCATTCTGGACGAATTGCGCCTGAAGATTCGTGACGCGAACGACGTCGCGACCACGGTCGGTTTCGGGCCGCGCTTCCTTCACTCGACGGGCCAGCTGCACAAGGGCGGCCCGGATACCGCGGTGATGCTGCAAATCGTCGGCGACGAACCCGATGACTTCCCTATCCCCGGCATGAACGTCGGGTTCCGCACGCTGCTCGCCGCGCAGGCGCTCGGCGACTGGCAGTCGCTGGACAGCCGCAAGCGCCGCGGTCTGCGCGCACATCTCAAAGGCGATATCGATACGGCGCTTGCGGCGCTGGTCGCCGCTGTCGACGACGCACTCTCTGCTCGCGCTTAAACAGGAGTAATTCATGCAATTAGGGATGGTTGGACTCGGAAAGATGGGCGCGAACATGGTGACGCGCCTGATTCAAGGCGGACACAGTGTCGTGGTCTACGATCGCAGCGCCGATGCCGTCGCACATTCCGTCGCGGGCGGTGCAGCGGCGTCGAGCGGCCTGCGCGACCTCTGCGGCAAGCTCAGCGGGTCGCCGAAAATCGTGTGGATCATGGTGCCCTCCGGCAAACCGACCGACGACACGATCGACGAGCTCGCCGGCATTCTGAGCAGCGGCGACATCATCATCGACGGAGGCAACACCAACTGGAAAGACGGTCTCGCCGCGTACGATCGCTGCAAGGCCAAGGGTGTGAGCCTGGTCGACGCGGGAACCAGCGGCGGCATCTGGGGATTGAAAGAGGGCTACTGTCTCATGGTAGGCGGTGACGACATCGCCGTGCAGAAATGCGAACCGATCTTCCGCACGCTCGCGCCGCCCAACGGCTACGCCCACGTCGGTAAAGCCGGAGCCGGGCACTTCTCGAAGATGGTACACAACGGCGTCGAGTACGGCTTGATGCAAGCCTACGGCGAAGGCTTCGAGATTTTACAAAAATCGCAGTTCGACTTCGACCTCGAACAGGTTGCCAACGTCTGGTGCTACGGCAGCGTCGTGCGCTCGTGGCTGCTCGAGCTTCTCGTGCTCGCGTTCAAGGACGATCCCGGACTCGAACACATTCGCGGCTACGTCGAGGACACGGGGGAAGGGCGCTGGACCGTGCAAGCCGCAATCGACGAAGACGTGCCCGCTCCGGTCATCACGCTCTCGCTCATGGCGCGTTTCGTCTCGCGCCAGGAGGAGTCGTTCAGCGCGAAGGTTCTCGCGGCGCTGCGCAACCAATTCGGCGGTCACGCCGTGAAGACCGAGACGCATGCATGATGCGGTTGCGACCGTCTCGGTCGACGGTCACTCCGAAAATCCGCTGCGCACCGGGCTGCACAGCGACCGTATTACCGATCCGTGCACGATCGTCTTCTTCGGCGCGAGCGGCGACTTGTTCAAGCGCATGCTGCTGCCGGCCGTCTACTCGCTGCGCATGCACGGCGTGCTCCCCAACGACTTCGCCGTCGTCGGCGTCGCGCGCACCGAGTATAGCGACGACGAGTTTCGGTCGTACTGCAAAGAACAACTCGATCAGTTCGCGCCCGCGGATCAGAAACCGCAAGGCGCGATCTGGGATGATTTCGCCAAGCGTCTGAGCTACGTCGTCGGCGAATTCGACGACCACAAGTGCTTCGGCGCCCTCTCCAAGCAGATCGCGCAGAACGACGAGAAACTCGGCACGAAGGGGAATCGCCTCTTCTACCTCTCGACGCCGCCGTCGATTTTTCCGGTCATCATCGATCTGCTCGGCGAGGCCGACCTCAACCAGCAGCACGACGGCTGGGGGCGAATCATCGTCGAAAAGCCGTTCGGCACGAATCTCGAGTCGGCTCGTGCGCTGCAGACGACGGTCGATCGCGTCTTTCGCGAGAGCGAGGTCTACCGCATCGACCACTATCTTGGCAAAGAGCCGGTGCAGGACATCATGGCGCTGCGCTTTGCCAACACGATCTTCGAGCCGGTCTGGAATCGCAACTACGTACAGTCGGTACAAATTACGGCCGCCGAGCAGCTCGGTGTCGAACTGCGCGGCGGTTACTACGACAACGCCGGCGCGCTGCGCGACATGATTCAGAATCACGTGATGAATCTGCTCGCGCTGGTCGCGATGGAGCCGCCCTCGAGCTCCGATGCCGACGCGATCCGCAGCGAAAAGTTCAAAGTACTGCAGTCGATCGAGCCGCCCGAGCACGGCAACGTCATGCAGATCTCGGCACGCGGTCAATATGGGCCGGGCGCCATCAACGGCAAGCCCGTCATCGGCTACCGGCAAGAGCCCGACGTCAATCCGCAATCGAACACCGAGACCTTCGCGTCGGTGAAACTCGAGATCGAAAACTGGCGCTGGGCCGGCGTGCCGTTCTATTTACGTTCCGGCAAGCGCTTGGCGAAAAAGACCTCCGAGATCGCGGTGACGTTCAAGCCGATTCCGCATCGCATCTATGGCGAACGCACCGATACGATCGAGCCCAACGTGCTCGTCATGAAGATTCAGCCGGAGGAGGGCGTTGCGATGCGCTTCTCCGCCAAAGTTCCCGGCATGAAGAATCACATTCGCAGTGTGTTCATGGACTTCAACTACGGCACCGGCTTCGGCGTGCAGTCGCCGCCTGCGTACGAACGGCTGATCGGCGACGCGATGCGCGGCGATCAAACACTCTTCACGCGCTGGGACGCGGTCGAACGCGCGTGGGAGATCGTCATGCCGGTGCTCGAGGTTTGGCAGAACACGAAGGACTTCACGTTTCCGAATTACGCGGCGGGATCGCAGGGCCCGCAAGCGGCGTCGGCGCTCTTTCCGGACTGGCGCGCCTTGTGAGTTTGGACGTCCATCCGGTGGTGCAGGCGCTGACCAAAGCGCGCAACGATCCCGGTGCGATGAAGACCGCAACGATGACGTTCGCCATCTTTTTCGGCAACGGCGAGGGCGCGGATTGGGTACGCGGGCGTACGCGTGCGCTGGCCGAAAAACATCCTTCCCGCGTGGTCATCCTCGACGACAACAAGGACGAGAACGAGCAGAGCGTCGAGCCGCCGCAGAAGCGCGGCGAATGGGTTGAGATCGGCGTGCGCGGCGCAAACGCCGCCGAGCTGGACGCGGCCCTGACGCAGCTCTCCCTTCCCGAGGCGCCGGTGGTGCTGTTGTGGATCGCGGAGTCGCTCTCCGAAGACGAGCGCTTCATCACACTCGCACGCCGCTCCGAGACGACGATCTGCAGCACCTCGGTCGCGCGCACCGACGAACGCCCGCTGCGCGACCTGACGCATTTCGTCGAGCTGCATCCCGAGACGCTGATCCAAGATGTCGCATACCTGCGCCTGACCGCCTGGCAAGAGCTGGTCGCGGAGTTCTTCGACGATCCGGACGATCGCCAGGAACTCGACACGCTGCGCAGCGTGGAAGTGACGGCGGGCTCGGATGCCGAGATGTACTATCTGCTCGGTTGGCTCGCGAGCCGTTTGGGTTGGACGCCGATCGACGCGCAGACCTTCGCCGCGACGGGCGGGAACGTACGCTTCAATATGATTCACGACGGTCCGCCGCGACGGCTCACGAAGATCGCGCTCGCTTCGGAGCGCGCGGCGTTTAGCGCGTCGGTCATACCGCAGGACGAGAACGCGATTGCGCTCGAGGTGACAGGGCCGAGCCCAAGCTCGCGCTTCGCGCCGCTGCACACCGTCGATCTCGCTTCGCTCGTCGAGCGGGCGATTCTCACCAGCACGCGAGACGGCGTGTTCACGGATGCCCTCACCATGGCCAGGGCGATTATGGAGAAACGCAGCGCATGACTCGCGAAGCCGGTACGATGTACGTCTACGACACGCCCGCCGACGTGGCGAAGGCGCTTGCCGATCTGTTTATCGCATACGCAAAGGCCGCAATCGAGGGGCGCGGCCGCTTTACCGTTGCGCTCGCCGGCGGCACCACGCCGAAGGCGACGTATACGCTGCTTGCGCGAGCGCCGTATTGCGACGCGATCGATTGGAACGCGGTCGAGATCTTTTTTGGCGACGAGCGCTGCGTGCCGCCCGATCACGACCAATCGAATTACAAAATGGCGTACGAGGCCTTCATCGGCCCGCTGTACATTCCGTCCGAGAACGTGCATCGCATGCGCGGCGAGGACGACCCGCAGCACGCCGCCGCCGAATACCGCGCCGAGCTCTTCGACTCGCTCGGCGAAGCGCCGAAGCTCGACTTGGTGATGCTTGGCATGGGTCCCGACGGTCACACGGCCTCACTCTTTCCCGGCGAGGACCCGCGCACCGAAGATCAGCAAAAAGTGCGCGCCGTTTATTCAAACTCGCAGTCGCAGTGGCGCATCACGCTAACGCCGCTCGTGCTCAACGCGGCACTAGCCGTCGTCTTCGCGGTCGAGGGCGCCGCAAAAACGGCGACCCTCGCCGCCGTCCGCGAGGGTCGCTACGATCCCGTGAAATATCCGTCGCAAATCATCGCGCCCGCAGACGGCGAATTGATTTGGCTGGTCGATAAGGCCGCTGCGGGCGACTAATCAAGCGCCGTGGGGCGGCGGCGACATGAGTTTGTTCAGTTCGCGGGCGTAGAGCACCGCGGTGCGCTCCTGGAGCTTGCGTTCAGTAAGCTCCGAGTAACGCCGCCGCGTCGCTTTGACCGCCTTCATCGTCGTCATGGTTTGAGTGCCTCACTGCCGAGTGTTTTCATCGAGAGTCCATCTTGACGCAGGATCGATCCGTCGACGCGCTGCAGCTCCACCACCGCCTTGTTGAGCGAGGTCTGCGCCTCTAATTCGAGGCCCTCGTCCTGCACGAAGGTCACCTCGCGCTGATCGACGAGGAACGTCGTCGACTCGCCGTTGCGGAACTTACGCTCCTCGCTTGCGAGCACTTGCTCCGCGGCCTGCCGCGCTTGACGTGCGGCGAAGAGCTGCGCGCGCGCCGCTTGATAGTTCTGCACCGCGTTGCGCACTTCGTATTGGATGCGCTCCGCAGTACTCAACCGCGAGACTTGTGCGTTGTGCTCCTGCTCTTGCGCGACGCCGTATGCGCCCTTCGCGGTGTTGTTGCCGAGCGGCGTCGAGATTTGGATGCCCGCCGAATACGTGGGAAAGCGTCCGATGTTGCCGTAGGCCGAACCAAACGCGCCATCGTAGTACGGCGGCGGCGTCGCGGTTCCGAACGGCGGCCCGAGCGGCGGCAGCGCGTTGCCGGCAAAACCGTTGCCGTTGTAGGTCAGTTGCAAATCGGCTTGCGGCAGACGTTGATTCTTCGCATAGGCGAGATTGACGTCGGCCTGCTTCTGCGCATCGATCGCTTCACGCACCTCGGGACGGTTCTGCATCGCCGTCGCTAGAACCGTATCTACCGACGGTGACGGCGGGAGCTGCAGTACGGGCGAGGTCGGCACGAGATTTGCGCGCCAGATCGGATCGCCGGGATCGGTGACGATCAGGCTCTTGAGCTCGTTCTGCAGTGCAGAGACGTTTTGAAGCGCCGCAAAGACCTGCTGTTGATAGTAGGAAACCTGCGTCGAGGACTCGACCGCGTCGATCGGCGCCGCCGCGCCGCGCTTGGCGAGGCGGACGTTGCTCTGCTGCTGCAGTACGCTCTGCCGCAGCGCGTCCTCCTGGATCGCCACGTTGCGCCAAGCCGCGACGAGATCCCAATATGCGTTCTCGACGCTCGCGATCGTCGTAGAGACCGATGCCAGCGTCGACGCCTGCGTCGCGTCGGCGTTGACGACTGAGAGCTCGATCTGACGCTTGCTGTCGTTCATCCCGAGATTCTTGAGCAGCGGCTGCGTGATCGAGACGTTGAGCGAGGCAAGGTAGTAGGGATTGAACGCGTCGATGTACGTGTTGTCGTTCACCTTGGTCTGCGAGATGTTGACGTTGTACTGCGTCCCGCTGTCGGAGAGCTGTCCCTGGACACCGGCCTCGACGCTCTGATAGTTCTGCACGATCGGCTCGAAGTCGGTGCCGCCCGAGAAAAACGCGTTCTCCGCGGCCGTCGTGTCGTGCTTTACGGACGGCTCTACGAAGAACCGTACGTCGTTCGCGCCTTTGGCTTGCTGCACTTGGAACGATGCAACGCGCGTGTCGCCGGCGGCGATCGAGAGATCGGGGTTCTTCAATAGCGCCATACCGATGGCGTTCTCCAGCGAGAGGCCGACGAACGGCTGCTGCGTCACGCCGACGATATCGGCCGATGTCGGCCGTACGTCGGGCGCGGTGTATCCCGGCGCGACGGTGGGAACCGCGGGCGTTACCGGCGTCGGCACGGGCGTCGGAATGACCGCGCCGGCGGCGACAATTGCAGAGAAGATGAAATGAATCACGGAACGCTCCTATTCGACCGCGACGTGTCCGTCCAGCCGCGGTTTGTTGAGTAGTAAGACGAGAGGTGCCAGCACGATCGTAATGATCGCCGTCCACCGCGAGGTATCCGCGTAGGAGAGCACCAGGGCTTGCCCTTCGACCAAGTTCTGGAGATTGGTCAGTGCGGGCGTGGAATACTGGCCGCCGTTGCGCTGCAGGTAGATCGCCGTCGGCGCCGCGTGTAGATTCACGCTTGCAGCCAGCTCCGTCTGATGCACGGTTTGACCGCGCACCAAGAGCGTGACGAGAATCGCCGTCGCGATACTGCCGCCGACTTGGCGGGAAAGATTGAAGAACGCCGAGGTCGAGGGAACTTCCTTGGCGGGCACGCCGCCGAGCACCGCGATCGAGAGCGGAACGAAGATCTGCGAGAGCCCGATACCGCTGATGACGAGGCAGACGATGAACGTACCGAATTGCGAGTTCGGCGTGGTCACGCCGGCTAAAATCCAATTCGAGACACCCAAGAGCACGAAGCCGATCGCCGTCGAAAGCCGCACGTCGATCGTGCCTCGGCTCGCGAGTGCGGCCGTGATCGGCGTGAAGAGCATGACGGCGAGCGCGCGCACGAGGATCGTCAAACCCGAGAGCGTCGCGGTGAAGCCCAATGAATTTTGCAGATACTGCGGCAGCACGAGAATCGAGCCGTAGAGGCTGATGCCGAGCACCGCGCCGAGGATGCTTCCCGCCGCGACTTGACGTAAGCGCAGCACGTGGAGGTCGACGACCGGAATTCCCGAGCGCAGCGTCCACCAGACGAACGATCCGATGCCGGTCACCGCGAGCACGGCGAACAGACGAATGTTGGGATCGTCGAACCAGTCGTACTGCTGACCTTGATCGAGCACGTACTGCATCGCGCCGAGCCCCATCGCGAGCAAGCCGAGGCCCACCCAATCGAGCGATTTGCGCTGCGGTTTGACCGGATTGCGTAAGTAGTTCCAGATCAGCGTCGCGGCCGCAATGCCGACCGGCAGATTGATGAAGAATGCCCAGCGCCAGGTGAGGTTGTCGGTGATCCAGCCGCCGAGCACGGGGCCCAGCGCCGGACCGACGATCACGCCCATCGCAAAGATGCCTTGCGCCTGCCCCTGCTCTTTGAGCGTGTAGGTGTCGCGCAGAATCGCCTGCGAGGTCGAGATCAGCCCGCCCCCTCCAAGCCCCTGCACGATGCGCCAGAACACCAGCGATCCGAAACTCGGCGCGAGGCCGCACATCAGCGAGGCTATCGTGAAGATCACGATCGACGCGAAGAAGTACTGCCGGCGGCCGAAGCGCGCGGCCAGCCACGGCGTGATCGGGATCACCACCACGTTCGCGATGATGTACCCCGTCACGATCCATGCGCCTTGATCGACCGGGACGCCGAAGTTTCCTTGGATATTCGGCAGTGCTACGTTGACGATCGTGGTGTCGATGATCTCGAGCAGCGTCGCGGCAATCACCGCGATGCTCACGATGGCCCTACGTAGGCCGAATTCGACTACGTTTCTTGGTTCCATCATCGCTTATTGCGCTTTCGGCTAGCGGACTTTCACGTACGTTTCGACGCTCATGCCGGGGCGCAGCGGCTTGTCCGGCGTCATGTCGTCGATGGAGATACGCACCGGGATACGCTGCGTCACCTTGACGAAGTTGCCGGTCGCGTTCTGTGCGGGCACTAGGGCATACGTGTTCTGCGAGGCCGGATTGATCGAGATCACGTGACCGTGGAAGGTCGTGCCGCCGTACGCGTCCACCGTGATATCGACGGGTTGGCCGACCTTCATGTCGCCCATTTGCGTCTCTTTGTAGTTGGCCGTGATGTAGATCTTACCCGGACCGTCGGGAATCAACGTGAGAATCGTCATGCCCGCGGAAACCGTCTGGCCGACCTCGGCGCTCTTCTCGCCTACGAATCCGTCGATCGGCGAATAGATGTGCGTGTAGGCCAAATTCTTGCGAGCGATCGCAAGCTGCGCGAGCGAGGCTTCGACTTGACTCGGGTCCGAGGACTGCGCGAGCTTACCTTGCGCGGTCGTCAGCCCGCCTTGCGCGGCGGCTACCTGTTGCTGCGAAGCATCCAGGCCGGCTTGCGCGACTGCGATCTGCGCACGCGCACTGTGCAGCTGCGCAGCCGCGGCTGCGAGTGCCGCACGCTCCGCGTCGAGATCTTGCCGCGCCACGTCGCCGGTCCCGACCAGCGAGAGCGTGCGATGGTAATCGGCGCTCGCGCGATCGTACGCGGCCTGCGCGGCCGGAAGCTGCGCTTGCGCCGCCGTGAGCTGCGCTTGAGCCTGCGCAACACCCGCTGATGCGTCGGCCGTCGTTGCTTGAGCCTGCGCGACACCGCCTTGGCCTTGCAGCGTGGTCGTGCGCTGATTCGCAAGCGCGAGATCGGCTTGCGCCCGTGCGCTGCGAACCTGGTCCCGTTCGACCGCGCTATCGAGCACGACCAACAGCTGACCCTTGCGAACTTCCTGATTGGTGTCGACCAGAATGCTGTCGATGCGCTCGTTGATTTTGCTCGTCACCGCCACCGGATCGGCATCGACGCGCGCGTCATCGGTCCCCTCGTGTACGCGAGCGTAAAGGAACCACTTCACGCCCCACACGATGAGGATGATCGCGACGATCGCACCGACCGCGCCGAAGATGTACCGCCTGCGCGGTCCTTGGCGTTCTTCGATGTCGGCCACCGTCTCGGTTGACCCGTTGGGGTGCGTTTGGCCGGCTGTGCCGCGTTGTGCCTCGCGCGTATCCATTTACTTGCTCCTTACGCCGTTGAGAAAGACGTCGACTATGTAGGTGAGTGCGTATTCCGTGTCCGTAAACAACCGGCTATCCGGGAATTTGGCTCCGGCGATGACGCGGGCGAAAACCATGCCCATAAAAAACTCGGCAAGGTCCACAGGGTTGCCGCGCAGGGCTCCCTCCGCAACCTTGGCCTCCATGAACTCGACCACGGCCGAGCGCACGGCGGTTTGCGGCCGCCAGGCTTCGCGGGAAAAGATGTTGTTCTCGTAGTCCGACTCCACGAGCGACCAGCGAATCATATCGCTCATCGAACTCATGTGCTCGGTCATCGAACGCGCGACCGCCTTGAGTTGCTCCTCGACCGTGCCCGAGAGCGTGCCGATCAAATCGCGCAGCTTCCCGTCGGGGCACGAGACCTTCACGACGGCGATGATCAGCGCATCTTTGTTGCCGAAGTGACGGAAGAGCGTCGCTTCGTTGACACCCGCGACCTCCGCGATCTCGCGCGTCGTCGCGCCGCGCTTGCCCTTGCGTTTGATGACGTCGCGTGCGGCCGCGACGATGCGATCGCGCGTCTCCTCGGGCGTGACTTTGACGTCGGGTTGCTGATTGTGTGCTTCGATCATTGCTGTTCCGTGAATACCGCGTCGTTCACTGCGACGTTCATTTGATAGGAGTCATACGTGCTATCGCCCGTAAAGCTGATGCGCCGGCGACCCTCGAAGTGCTGACGCGTGACGACCGTGAAGCCGTCCTCCGTCGCGAAATACTGCTTCATCGCGATGGCGTCACCGTTGGTGTAGTGCCAATCCATCTCGACGACTTCGTAGCTCTGCGGATCGACGTAGACGATCGTGTCCTTGATTTGATCGCTGTAGATCTTCTTGGTGAGTACGAGCTCGATCATCGGCTTGCCGTCGAGCTCGCTCGTACCTTGAAGCGCGATGTTCGAGTCCTTCTCCCACCCGAGCGGATTGCCGACATCGGTCGAAATCGACTGGATGCCGCGCAGCGAACTCGCGCAAAGGCCCGACGCGGGATTGAGCACCACGGCGAAGCTGCCCGGACGCTTGTAATAGGCGACACCGTCGGTGTGCAACGTGCAGAGGGGAATCGACGGGTGCGCCTCCACGTGGACGCGCGCCGTGTAGGTGACGAGCCCCGCGTTGCGCGCGATCATACGATCGATCACGTCCTGCGCGCTTTGGGGCGGCGACGTGACCTGTGCGAGCAAGAGGGCAAGAAAGAGAGCCGGCGCGTTCATGCCGCGAGCCCTACCATCGGAAAGAGACGGTCGAGCGCCATGACGGAAAGCGAGCGCAGCAGATCGGGTTTGGTAACCCGCAGCGCGACCTCGCCGCCAACCTCGCGAGAGCGGCGTAAGAGCGTGATCAGCCCGCGCACGCCGTCGGTGTCGAGCTTCGGAAGCGTGTCGAGATCGAGCACGACCCGGGTGGCGCCGTCTTCGAAGGCGGTCAGCGTCTGCTGGGTAATCGCGTCGAGCGCGTCGGGGCTATAGGTGATGGTGGGCGGGTTCTGCATGGTCTCCTGCGTGGCAACCTCATGCGTGTGAGTACTTGCACGCAGACTATATCATAGCCCGCCCTTGCGTGCAAGTACCCACACGCACGACCTCTACTCAAGTCGCCGCCGGGCTCGGCGCCTCACTGCTCATGGAACCCTTCATCGCGCCGCTCATGGCGCCGCCGTGGTGGTGCCACTTGCCGCCGGCTTTGTGGTACCCCGCCTTGACCGCCGCCGAGGCGCAGATGTACTGCCCGTTCTTCGTCCGCCCGTACATCGGGTCGGAGGGTTCGTGGTAGACCTTGGTCTTGGTGTTGGCCCAGACCGGCTGCGTCGCGCCGCAGTCGAGGCTTGCCGGTATCGGCGCCTGGGCCATCATCGGCCCGTGCATCGCGCCGGACATGGCGCCGCCCGAGCCCATGGCCCCGGCACTCGCCGAGGGCTCGGCGCTGCTCGAGCTTTGGCTGTTGCTGCCGCCGCTGCAGCCGGCCAGCAAACCGGCGACGATCGCGCAAGCAAGATATTTACGGAATGACACGATTCGCAATCTCCTTTACTTTGACGCGCGCGTGCTGCGCTGCGGACGAAGGTTCACCGGTGTAGACGCGCGCTCCGTTGACGAATGCGGCCTGCACCCACGCATCTTCGCCGCGATAGACGAGGGCTTGCACCTCGGGCGTCCAGGCGTCGACGTGCGTTGCGTCGAGCACGAGATAATCCGCCGCGTTCCCGGGAATCAAGTCTCCGGCCGCAAGGCCGAGGGCGCGCGCACCCTGTGCGGTGGCAAGATCGAATGCGGCGCGCGCTCCCAGCGCGCTGCCGTCGAGACGTGCGATCTTCTGCAATAGACTCGCTGCGCGCATCTCGTCGATCAGCGAGGGCTTCACGTCGGCATCGGTGCCCAAACCCATCGTCACGCCCAGCGCCTGCAAGCCGGCGACGTCGCAGATGCCGTCGCCGAAATATTGATTCGTCATCGGATTGTGAATGACGCGTGCGCCGCGTTCGGCCAGCAGGCGCTTCTCTTCTTCCGTGACGTGGATCGCGTGAATCGCGATCGTGCGCCGATCGAGTGCGCCGAGTTCGTCGAGCAGTGCGATGGGCGTAGCGCCGAATCGCTCGAGCGTCTCCTTCCCTTCGTACGGCGCTTCGGCAACGTGTACGTGCATAAAGCAATCGTACGAGCGGGCAAAATCCGCGGCGGCGCGGATCATCGGCTGCGAGGCGGCGTGCAGCGAGTGCGGCGCGACGCAAACGTTCGCCCACGGATAGCGTTCCATCAGTTCAAGCGTGCGCGACTGCGCGAGATCGACGCTCTCGCGGAACTGCGGCGGCGCGTATTCGGCGTCCATCCACGTACGCGCAAAGACCAGACGAATACCCGTCTCCTGTGCGGCGGCAATCGCCGCCTCGGCGCGCGCGTTTCCCTCACCGTTGAGATAGAAGAACTCCGCGACGCTGGTGATGCCGGCGGCGAGCATCTCACTGAACGCCGCGACGAATATCCAGTATACGTCGTCGGCGCTCAGCCGCGGCACGACCTTGTAGAGCGCGTCGCTGCGCCATCGAGCGAAGGTCCAGTCATCCGCCCAGCCGCGCAGCAGAATCTGATACGCATGACTGTGTCCGTTGACGAAGCCGGGTACGATCAGGCGATCGTCGGGAAACGAGCGGGAGGGCAAATCGCCGGCGTGCTCGCGCACGACCGCATAGTCGCCCGCATAGAGAATCGTACCGTCTTGGACGATGAACGCGTAGTCCCGGCGCAGCTCGCCGCCGACGAGCGCGCGCGCGCAACGAACCGCCTCGCTTGCGCTCTTCACGCGACCAGCGCACCGCGCCGCACGACCGCGCGCGCGAGATTGCCGCCGAACTGCCAGCCGAATTCATCGGCCGCTTCGATCCGCAGCGCAACGAAGTCCGCCCGCCCGCCGGCACGCAACACGCCGGCGTCGCTTCGCAGCGACGCAGCCGCCGCGCGCGTTACGCCGTAGAGCGCTTCGGCAGCCGTGAGCCCGAAAAGCGCGCGTCCGAAGTACGCGACGCTCTGCAGATTGAAGCACGGTGACGTCCCGGGATTGTAATCGCTGGCGAGCGCAACCGTTCCGCCTCGCTCGAGCAACGCACGCACCGGCGCTTTCTGCGCCAAGCCGAGATAGGCGATCGTTGCCGGGCATGCTACGGTCACGATGCCTGCTTGCGCGATGGCCTGTACGTCCTGCTCGCGAATGCAGTTACAGTGATCGACGGCGTCCACGCCGAGCCGCACCGCCATCTCGGCCGCCCCGCCGAACGACATCTCGTCGCAGTGCACGCGCAGGCGCATCCCCGCAGCGCGGCACGCTTCGAGATAGCGCGCGCTCTGCGCCGGCGAGAAAAAGCCCGGCTCGCAGAACGCGTCGGCGTACATCGCCCCGTGCGCGGCCGCGGTGGGAATCACTTGGTCGATCAAATAGTCGACGTACGCCTCTTCGCGCGTGAACTCGGGCGGCAAGGCATGCGCACCCAGAAAGGTGGCGACGAGCTCCGGTGTGTCGAGCCGGTCGCGATGGAGCGCGATGAGGTCGAGGAGCGCGTCTTCGCCGGGTTTGTGCAACGCGTAACCGGTCTTGGTTTCGAGCGTCGTCGTGCCGTGCGCGAGCATCGTCTGCAGACGCGGCAGTACGACGGCATCGTAAAAGCGATCGCTTTCGAGGATCGCCTCACGCGTTCGCTCGACGGTGTAGAGCATGCCGAGCTGCGGTTTCTCGCCGCGCAGCCGCGACGCGAAATCGGGTTCGCGGTCGCCGGCGAAGAGCGGGTGCGCGTGCGCGTCCACGAAACCCGGAACGATCACGCAGTCGCGCAAATCGAGCTCTTCCACCGAGCCGTGCAGCGATCGCTCGACGTCGGAGCGCGAGCCGAGTGCCGCGATCCCTTCGCCGTCGATCAGCAGCGCGGCGTCGTCGATCCGCCCGAGATCCTCGAACGTAATGCCGTTCTGCGCGGCATCACCGCTGCACGGAACGATGCTCCGCGCACGCACTAGGGTCAGAGACGCCAATCGATGCCCGCATTATCAGCCGTTTCGATCGCCAAATCATAGCCCGCGTCGGCGTGCCGCACGACGCCCATCCCGCAGTCCGTCGTCAGCACGCACTGCAAGCGTTCCGCCGCGTCTTGCGAACCGTCGGCGACCACCACCATGCCCGCGTGCATGCTGTACCCGATGCCGACGCCGCCGCCATGGTGCAGACTGACCCAGTGCGCGCCCGCCGCGGTATTCAACATCGCGTTGAGCAGCGGCCAATCGGCGATCGCGTCGCTGCCGTCCTTCATCGCTTCGGTCTCGCGATACGGCGAGGCGACGCTTCCGGTGTCGAGATGATCGCGGCCGATCACGACCGGAGCCTTGATCTCGCCCGCCCGCAAGAGCTCGTTGAAGCGCACGCCCGCCTTCGCGCGATCGCCGTAACCGAGCCAGCAGATGCGCGCCGGCAGCCCTTGGAACGCAATGCGCTCTTGCGCGAGGCGAATCCAGCGCTGCAGCCCCGCGTCGTTTGGAAAGAGCGCGAGCAGTTCGCGATCGAGGCGATGAATATCGGCCGGATCGCCCGAGAGCGCTGCGAACCGGAACGGGCCCGAACCCTTGCAAAAGAGCGGGCGAATGAACGCCGGCACGAATCCGGGAAAGTCGAAAGCGCGCGCAAAACCGGCGCGCTGCGCTTGCGCGCGCAGGTTGTTGCCGTAGTCGAAGACGATCGCACCCGCGTCGAGGAAATGCACCATCGCATCGACGTGTTTGCCGCAGCTCTCGAGCGCGCGCCGCTCGTACTCGTCGGGCGCACTCGCGCGCAGCGACGCCGCTTCGTCGAGCGTCAATCCCTCCGGCACGTATCCGTTGATCAAGTCGTGCGCCGAGGTCTGATCGGTGACCGCATCCGGACGGAAACCGAGCTTGTAGAGCTCCCAAAACTCGGTCGCGGCGTTGCCTTCGTAGCCGATCGAGATCGCGCGACCCTGCGCCTTGGCAAGCTCCGCCTCGCGCACCGCTTCTTCGCGTGAATTCGCGACGACGTCGAGATAGCGCAATTCCTTGCGCCGTTCCAAACGCGAGCGGTCGACGTCCATCATGAGGCCGACGCCTTCGTTCATGGTGATCGCGAGCGGTTGCGCGCCGCCCATGCCGCCGACGCCCGCGGTCAAACAGATGCGCCCTTTGAGCGAACCGCCGAAGTGTTGGCGCGCAAGCTCCGCAAACGTCTCGTAGGTTCCTTGCACGATGCCCTGCGTGCCGATGTAGATCCACGATCCCGCGGTCATCTGCCCGTACATCGTCAGCCCTTGCGCTTCGAGCGAGCGGAAGATCTTCCAATCCGCCCACTTCGGAACGAGATTGGAGTTCGCAATGAGCACGCGCGGCGCGCGTTCGTGCGTCTTCCAGACCGCGACCGGCTTACCGCTCTGCACGATCATCGTCTCGTCGTTCTTCAGACGATCGAGCGTGCGCACCATCGCGTCGAACGCCGCCCACGACCGCGCCGCTTTGCCGTTCCCGCCGTACACGACGAGATCGTTCGGCCGCTCGGCGACCTCGGGATCGAGATTGTTGCAAAGCATTCGCAGCGCCGCTTCTTGCGGCCACCCTTGCGCAGTACGCTCGCTTCCACGCGCCGCGCGTACGATGCGCGCTCCTGAAATCGTCGTCGCCATGCGTTGAGCTTTTCGCTCGGAGAGGCGCTGCTCCGCTCGCCTTTTTCTGTTTAAGCTCGCTTCGCAGCACCCCGTCCTCGCGCAAGCACGCCCCCACACCAAGCAGCCGGCTCGCCTCGCAGCAATCTCGGCCTTCCCGCGAGCGAGGCGTCTGAAGCCGAGCCGGAGCCAGGATGGCGAGAGGCGAGGCTCAGCCGAGCAGGAGCGAGCCATGAGGGCGAGCGACGCGCGTCCGAGCGGCGGGGAGGCGAGATTCGCTGCGGGGCGAGCGAGGCGCTTGACGCAAACCGATATATCGAGTAATTTACTCGTAAGCACGGCGACTATTCGAAAGGACCTCCCACATGGACTACGCCATCCTGGCAACCCTCTGGAACGGGCCGGCGACGCTCCCCGAGCTCGTCGGTGCCGTGTGCGACCGGACCGGACGCGCGGTCAGCCCTGCCCTCGTCGACAGTTATCTACGGTTGTTCGAGCGGTTTGGGTTCATCGAACGCCCGAGCGGCGAATCACCTTACACACTCGCGGAGCGCGGCTCGCTCTATTTGGCGTACGCCGCGACCGCATAGGACTATGTTTATGGACTTTCATTTTGGACCCGGACGCGAAGGCTTTGAAGGCCACTTCGGCTTCGGCCGGCGCGGACGGCATCGCGGCGGCTGGGGCGGAGGCTTCGGCGGCGGCCGCGGTCGCGGCGATCTCAAGTACGAGATCCTCGAAGCATTGCTCGAGGGCCCGCGTCACGGCTACGACATCATGCTGACGATCGAGAGCAAGCGCGGCATGCGCCCGAGCCCAGGATCGATCTATCCGGCACTGCAGATGCTCGAGGACGGCGACTTCGTGCGCAGTTCCGAACGCGACGGCAAACGCGTGTACGAGATCACCGATAAAGGCCGCGAGCTCTACGCGCAGCGCGAACCGTCGCACGAGGAGATGCCGTGGAGCAATCCGGCATTCTACGCGACCGTCGCCGACGCGATGCGGCAAGTGCACGGCATCAAAGATGCCGTCAAGCAAATCGCCAAGAGCGGGAACATCGAACTCTACAAAAAGGCGATCGAGGTGCTCGACAAAGCTCGTCGAGAGCTTTTCGAGATTCTCGCGGATCACATCTAGGCGCTATCAAACCGGCGGCGGATTGAGATTCGTCTTCTGCCGCTGGTGCCAATACGGATAGGGTATCGTCCGTTCGCTCGCAGCGTCGAGCTCGGCGACCTGCTCTTTCGTGAGCGACCAGCCGACCGCGCCGAGGTTCGCACGCAGCTGCTCTTCATTGCGGGCACCGATGATGATCGTAGCGACCGTCGGCCGATGCAAAAGCCAATTGATCGCGATCTGCGCAACCGATTTCCCGGTCTCTTTTGCAATCTCGTCGAGCGCGTCCACGACGCGGTAGAGATATTCCGCATCGACCGGCGGGCCCTCGTCGGCGGTCGCGTGCAGACGGCTGACCTCCGGCAGCGGCGCGCCGCGGCGAATCTTTCCGGTGAGCCGCCCCCAGCCGAGCGGACTCCACACGACGCAGCTGACGCCTTGATCGATCCCGAGCGGCATCAGCTCCCATTCATAGTCTCGCGCGATCAGCGAATAGAGCGCCTGATGCGCAACGTAGCGCGGCAGATTGTAGCGCTCGGCAATCGCAAGCGATTTCATGAGGTGCCAGCCCGAGAAATTCGAGACGCCGACGTAGCGAATCTTTCCCGCGCGCACGAAATCGTCGAGCGTCGAGAGCACCTCCTCGATCGCCGTGTACGCGTCGAAGTTGTGGAGCTGGAAGAGATCGATGTAGTCCGTACCGAGACGGCGCAGCGATCCCTCGATCGCGTTGATGAGATGAAAGCGTGAGGATCCCGCGTCGTTGGGCGCGTCGCTCATCGGCGAAGTCGCCTTCGTCGAAATCAAGACCTTGTCGCGGCGTCCCTTGATCGAGCCGCCCAACACTTCTTCCGCGAGACCGCGCGAGTAGATGTCCGCCGAATCGAACATCGTCAAACCTGCGTCGAGGCAGATGTCGACGAGCCGTTTGGCTTCCTTCACGTCGGTCGATCCCCACGCCCCGAAGAACTCGCCGCGCCCGCCGAAGGTGCCCGTCCCAAAACTCAGGACGGGTACTTGAAAGCCGGATCTCCCGAGATGACGATACTCCATCAAAGCGACGCCGCGATCGCGTTTTCGGCTACGCGCACCAGCTCGTGCGAGCGAATCAGCGCGCGCGCCGCTTCGATGTCGGGCGCGGGCGGCCGATCGGTCGTCCACGGCGCGATCCGCGCGCGCGCAAGTTCGTATGCGGCTTGCGTCCCCGCCCCGGAACGCAGCGGACGCCGGAAGTCCGTCGCCGCGAGCGCGCCGAGCAATTCGCACGCAAGCGCGCCTTCGACGTTGTCGAGCACGCGAACCAGATTGTTGGCCGAGGTCATGCCCATGCTGACGTGATCCTCCTGCCCCGCCGACGTCGGAATCGAGTCGACGCTCGAAGGCCAGGCGAGGCCCTTATTGTCGTTGACGAGCGCAGCGGCCGCGTACTGCACGATCATCAAACCCGACTGCAAACCGGATCGGCCGGTGAGGAAGAGCGGCAGGCCGCGTTCTTCCGCGTTGAGCAAGAGATACAAGCGGCGTTCGCCGATCGACGCGAGTTCGCAGATTGCAAATTTCAGAAAATCGATTGCGAGCGCGATCGGTTCGCCGTGGAAATTTCCGCCCGAGAGAAACTCGCCGTCATCGGGAAAAACCAGCGGATTGTCGGTCACCGAGTTCGCCTCGGTCTGCGCGACGCCGCGCGCGTACGCGATCGCGTCGCGCACCGCGCCGTGGACGACCGGAATACAACGGA
>Ga0335072_10001029_pt1 | contig 47875 bp, 53 predicted proteins | sample Lox_Sample_21_FD_206725 | JGI IMG/M metagenome (GOLD analysis project Ga0335072, IMG submission 206725) | Soil microbial communities from Loxahatchee National Wildlife Refuge, Florida, United States - Lox_Sample_2.1 | ecosystem: Environmental > Terrestrial > Soil > Wetlands | place: USA...
AGAAGAGGTGGTCGGGATCCGGAAAACGACGCTAGCCCCTGAGCATCCTGACCGTTTAACGTCACAGCACGAGCTGGCCAGGGCCTATATATACAACGGTCAGCACCAGAGAGGGGCGAAGCTACTAGAAGAGGTGGTCGAGATCCGGAAAACGACGCTAGCCCCTGAGCATCCTGACCGTTTAACGTCACAGCAGGTACTGGCCGTGGCCTATATATACAACGGTCAGCACCAGAGAGGGGCGAAGCTACTAGAAGAGGTGGTTGAGATTGAGAAAACGACGCTAGCCCCTGAGCATCCTGGCCATTTAATGTCACAGCAAGTGCTGGCCAGGGCCTATATAGGTAACGGCCAGCACCAGAGAGCAGCGGAGCTATTAGAAGAGGTCATCAAAATCCAGAAAAGGACGTTAGGCCCCGAGCATCCGAATCTTCTGACATCGCAGCGAGTACTGGACAGCGCCCACAGAGGGGGACTGGTAAGCCATTCCAACGATACAATGACGAGAATTGTCTCTGCACCCGCATCACCACAAACTATATCAGCCTCGACAGTTTCGCCAAGATCCAGTCATCGTCCGAGAAAACGAAAGTCGGAGCATGATCTACCACCTAAACCCAAGCGTTTTAATAGGGGAGCTTAATCAACTCTACTAGCTGGTAAAGAGCACTGTCAACCTTCAAGTGAATTCGACTTTTTTGAGGCCGCTCACTTGGGGTGGGTGATGGCTCATCCGGCTCGCGTGAAGCGAAGGGTGAGGCTGCGAGGGTTTGGAGGTCACCCGAAGCGCCAGGTACACCGATTTACTCGCAACGAGTGGGGGATGATTTAGAGGCTTAATGCCAAAATCTGGAAACTCTACCCCCTTTGATTTAGATAATTGATAGCGCCCGTGCTTGCGTGACTATCGCCTGGACGCGGGTGAAACCTACTTCTGACCCAACGGCGTATGCGCGATAATGATGTAGCTTCTCTACTATAGTATTTGGGGATGGAGTGTCGCCGCTCTAAGCTCGCGGGGCGGCGGAGAAGAGACGCGAGGCGGTGGTACGGTTGCTGCTTGAGACAGGTATCGTCGACGTAGAGTCGAAAGATTGGTGGGGCCGGACACCGCTGTCGTGGGCGGCGAGGAACGGATATGAGGCGGTGGTACGGATGCTGCTCGCGATGGGTAACATCAACCTCGAGTCTAAAGATAGGAAGAGCCGGACACCACTGTTGCGGGCGGCGGAGAAGGGAAGGCGGTGGTGCGACTGCTGCTCGCGATGGGTAACGTCGACGCGGAGTCGAAAGATATAGGAGGCCAGACACCGCTGTCGCGGGCGGAGGAGAACAGACGCGAGGTGGTGGTACAGCTGCTGCTCGCGACGGTTATCATCGACATCAACTCACATAAGGACGGCGAGATACCAGTCTCCGCTACAGTGGAAGAGGGAAAGGTGCTGATGCGATTTATGCAGCATAAAAGGGATATCTAACATCTAACAACCGCCAACTCCACCTACCACCAACATATTCACTTACTACATATAGGTGTGATCCCTCTTCGGCTTACCTCTCCTTTCCTCTTCCAATCTTCGGGGTGCTGTGGAGACCGGGGAAGCGAGGAGGTTCCTCAGGGAACGGGTGGAATAGGCGCGCCGATTTATTCGAAGCACCGGGGGGGGATACTTGGCTGCCTAGATAAGATCAAGGACGAGAAGCTCGATGAGTTAAGACGCGCTCTCACCCTCCACTCACATTTCACTCACCCTGCTCGTGCCGCCAGGTTGCTAACGCCGCGGCGGAGGTTGGTGAGTGAGAAGGTGAGCTCGGAGCAGATATTACTCCCCCTTGAGCCGCCATAAAAGAGACATTATAGTACCGAATATGTTTCCTCTCATAACTTTGGATACTCGTTCTCGGGATATAGCTCTATAATCGAGATAACGGGAGATTTGGAGTGCATTGAATCCTCCAGTGCCACGGTCTCTATCTCTTGAATGTCGATACCGACCCTGGTGGTATCACCATTGGACGTTGTCAGGCTTCGGCAACGGACGCTTCGTTACACAATGTAGCCCTATTGCGTTGAATTCTTAAATATTTTCTTGATGTCATTTGAGACGGGAGCTCCGGGAGCTCTTTCGCATCCTCCGCGACTTGCGTGTCCTTGCAATCCTTCCTGTCATCTTTCTGCACCATATTTCCGCTGTACCATCTCCATCGGAGAAAAGGACGCGGGAGGCGGCGGAGACCTGGGGCTTTGATGAGGGCCGGAGGTTTCTCTTCTCTCAATTTTTGAGGCCGATACGTCCAATGCTTTTCAAGGTCAAAGCACAAAGTTGTGGCTTTAATCCTCCGTTGCACTCTCTTCCAGCGCCGTGACCGCGTTCTCTAGCTCCCTAATCCTCTGCCCTACTCTATTCGTGACCTCTTGAGCTACGTCCGGACTTGACTCTCGGACCGCTTTTTGATATTCATCTTTCAGTAATTGGAGTGCATCTTTAGCAGCTGCGCGGTCGTCGGACGCGTAGACGGTCTTCTTCTCCGTCTCTTCGGCCGCGATCTCAAACTCGTCTTTGGCGGTGGCGTACATTTCTTGCAGGGAGTCCATTACAGTGTCGGCGGTGCGGGTGGATGCGAAGGTACGGACTGGCTGCTGTCGAGGTTGTGGCAAACTGGGGCGTGAGATGACCGAGGAGAAGACCGGGGTTCGACATTTGAGGAGATGTCTATGCATTGGGGCGTGTGAAGAGGCTCGTAAGACCGTAGTGACTGCGTGCCGAATGATCATTTCCGTGAAAATATAGAAGCTTTGTATGAGGGTTCAAGCTCTTGCAAATGTTGAACAGATAGAATTCGTTGCAAAACAATACTCTCATGACGTCTAGGTGCATAATTTTTCCTCAGGGGCCGCTAGCCTAAGCTTTGAACCAAGCGGGCAGATGCGGGAATCCCAGGCGTGGCAATGGCAGACATGACGTCCCTAGAATGTCAACGGCGACAAGTCTAGAGGATTGCAAACGTCTTGATTGACATCTTAAAGGCTCTGGTTGCGGCAGCGCAGAGGATTTGAAGTTGCCCTCGCCACCAATAGAGGTTTCACCCGGACCTTTTATCGTCCCAACTAAAACAGATCTCTAAGCACCATACATATTCGCTGACTGATCACATCACTCTAGAAGCTACATAACTCACTTATGGTAACATATAAGAGGCTACCGCTCCCCGGAGCCGCGCTCCAAAGCCGCGCTCACCATCTGATCCCAGTCGGACTACTTTCTCTACAGCTACCTCCACTGCACCAGGCGCACGAGAGACAGACTATGACTCCAGCATGCACACCATTGATATCATTCGAGTCTCCATTACCCTACTGGTTTTCGTGTCCTCCATATCCTTAGTTTCGACAGGTGACCTGATTTTTAGGGTTATGGGCCATGATACACCAGACCAGCACAGGTGCGAAAGTACGTTTTCGGATCCGAGGGTCTTGGTTGGCGGCAGAGAAGAGCATTGTATACAGAAGAAACATGTAGATGTTGAAGATGGGCTTGGGATGGATTGGACAGTATACATCGTTGCAAAGAGAACGGCGCAGAACTAGTATGGGAGCTAGAATAACCCCACAATGGGACACGCTCTCAACTATTTTCCAGACTTTTGTTTCGAAGGTCGCTTCAACTTTGCAAGTTAGAAGGGCCCCGGATCGGTAGAAAGACTGGAAATCAGCTTGTGAGTCGACTGGTACAAGAAGAAGTTTGAACAGGAGCCGAGAAGGAACACGGCCCAGAAGTGAGCCCTTGTGACTACCAACGCCCGGCCGGAAGCTACAGCAGACCCAGTCACTTGAGCAGTTTATTCTTTCTCTTGAGAGTCTTCGGAGCTGTCGTTGGAGCCAACACAGGTGGATGGATGATGTTGAAGGTTCCCGCGAGCCCTACCTCCATTTTGTCGGTGTACTGGAACCTATGACAAGGCTCTGGATCTGCCGTTCCACACAAATGGCGAGGTCGCAGCTCAGATTTTTCCCGGGTCTTTGTCTGAAAGTTTCTCTCCGATCACTCGCCGGAGCTTCATCTATGCTGTACTTCTTCGCTGAGCTAATCTGACCGTGGAGACAAGTAACCCCACCTTTTCGCCCTGCTTGATAATCTAGCACTCGTCAAATTGTCAGACAGCATGGATCCCAGCTATGAGGACAGCTAATGTTGTCTGGCCACTTTTCTTTGCCAATCTTCCTCTGCCAATCCTGCGCCTTGCCTGATCAGGTAAAAATCTCTCAATTGAGACAACGCGGACAGAGGGCCTGAAGTACGGGATCTACGTCACATTAGTCGCGCTCCCATGCTTTCGTCGTCCATACCGTACGCTGGCGCAAAGTTCCTTCCTGAGGCAAGTGCTTAATGCTTTACTAAGTTTACGGTTTGTTTCTTCAGCGACTGCGTTGTCCCAAAACATGCTTGCCCTGCCTATCTTGGAAGGGTTCAATTGTTCTCAAACCCTCCACTTCACTATCCGTCTTTGCCCGTTGAAGATTCGAAAATGTATAAAGCGGGACGCCTGTTCGTCAACACTCCTTTTTCTCTTCAATATCGTAGAGCAATTCCCATCGATTGATATATTTCCCAACTAATTGACGCGCTGTCTGCCCTTTTCAATTCAATCAATCTCCTACACACTCACCAATCATGGCGACCGCACAAACAGCAAAAACCCAATACATCGACGCGGTCAATGGCGTCAAATTCGCTTACCGCCGCCTCGGCCACTCTACTGGTACTCCCCTTGTTATGCACATCCACTTCCGAGGAAGCATGGACTTTTGGGATCCAGCGCTTCTCAATGCCCTTGGCGACGCCCGCCCAGTCATCATCTTTGACCAAGCCGGCATAGGTAGGAGCACCGGCGAGGTCCCAACATCATTCAAAGGGTGGGCAGACGATCTCATTGCATTCGTCACCGCCCTGGGCATTGCCCAGATCGACCTCTTTGGCTTTTCCATGGGCGGCGCCGCCGTGCAGATGGCTGCACTCACCGCGCCGAAGCTCGTACGCAAGCTCATCATTGCCGGGTCGTCAACCTCTGTACCCGATGATGCAGTGAAATTCGTACCCGCCATCGTTTGGCCACGTGAGACTCCTCCTACTGGGCCTCTCAAAGCTCTTGCAACGGCTGCTACGCCGGAGGAAGTCGAGTACAGTCTAGCGTACTCGTTCTTTCCAGACGATCTCATTGGCCGCGAGGCCGCAAAGACATACTGGAACCGTATCCACGAGCGCAATGTCGCAGGCGAGCCACGAATGTTGGAGCTCACCGACAAGGATGCAGGTGCTAAGCGCCAACTCGCTACCTATGGCGAGTGGAGTAAATACAACCCGCACAATGCCTGGGACCGGTTGGCCGAGCTGAAGATGCCAGTTTTGGTGCTGAATGGGGATAATGACGTCCTGATCCCTTCAAGCAGGAGCTGGGAGATGGCGCAGATGATTCCGGGGGCGCAATTGGTGATTTATCCGCATGCAGGACATGGATTTCTGTACCAGTATGCGGAGTTGGTTGCTAGACATGTGAAGATGTTCTTGGATGGGAATGAATATAGCGAGCTTGGCGCAAAATTGTAGATGAATTTGTTAGATGTGCTGAGTTGTCGAAAATGGCGTCGCTTTTTGTGCCTTTCTGGAACAAAAACAGCCCCCACTGGAGTCATTCTAGGAGTGATAACGGTACCAGTGTGCAGAATTCGAAGGCTTTGTGATGCAGGAGGCTGTGATATGATTATCAATCCTGTCTAATCGATGTTGTTGCCCGAGTAGCCTCGATCTCATTCCAGAGCTGTTTGCAAGGACCCTCGTGGATAAGCTCAATCCAAAGGACCTTCTTAAGGGCTTTCTTAACGCTCATCCACGTGAGTAGCTCTCCTGGGAGTAGTACAGACTCGAGAAGCTTGTTCGTGAACCAGGATCGCGCCGCTAGCCCTTGAGACGCGATCCCTCCCATGAAATATAGCCAAAGTAGCAAGGGTGCTGCCCTTCGTTCCTTGACAATTCTCGCGAGCAAGCTCTTCACTACCTTTGAGCTTGATGGGGAGAATGGCTTTTCTCGTGTCAAGGTTTTCACATAGATCAATGCTCCTAGTCTGCATGCGCTGGCTAATTCGCTGTCGGCTACATTGGGCGTGCTGAGTAATCTATGCTGGATCAAGATTATGTCTTCGTCAAAAGCTCTTGGATGTAGGGACACTCCAGGGCGGCTGATAGCAAAATCTATGGCTTCGGAAAAGTGAGAAAGATCAAGAAGGGTAGTTCTTAATTCCGTACTGAAGTTGGAGGAAGATAGAGTGTGTAAAAGATCGTTGCTTCGGAGAAGCGCTCTAGTAGACTGTATCGTCGAGTAGATAGGGAGCTGAGTTCTCGTAATCAAAGGTAGTTGTGGTGCTGAGACGCTGTCCACGGCGCCTTCGATGTCTGCTCTGTGAAGGCATCACCAGTAAGTGACGAAGCTGAAGACCAACTCCCATGGATGTTCATACCGGCAAATTTTCATTTGCAGCCCAGGCTCAATTGAAGACATTCCACCTTTTGTCCAAACCATCTCTCTGAGGCCAGTTGCATGTACTTTCCACTTAGCATGATTTCCAAACATGTTCTGTTATTCCTGTTAGCTTCTCTATTGTTGACGGCTACTGTAAGGTAAGGGCAAATAGCGCACCTCGACCATTGCAAGGCAACTGACAGCTCCAATAGTGGCATCAGATATTTTGGATTGATGTTCCAGTCTCGACGCCAACAAGCGAAAAATAGGCTTCATGATGTCGCTTGCTTCTGTGGACAGCCGCTTTTCGCTCTCAAAGGAAAGAGTTGCTGCCGAGGAGAAGAGAACAGTGTGGAGGAGTAATTCATCGGTTATAGCTAGTGGGAACCAGAAAGTCTTGACATGATTGAATGTGAGGTGCGATTCCAATGGATATAACGAGTGAGCGACTCTAGCCAGGTCTGAATACCAATTAGTGACTATACCAATGACGCGGAGAATCCAAGAGCAATTTGCACCTCCCAACCTCACATACAGTAGTTCAGAAGACCGTAAAAATGAGGCTTCATGAGGCAGGGAATAATGCCATAAAATGATGTAGCAGAGCCGGGCAGGGCGGGACTAAGCTCTGAAGATATCGGAGCGTCGATCTGCGGATCTTTCCCTCCATGTGCGGAAGAAAGTCTTCCTGTTTCAGTCGTGACGGCTGTGCCTTGTTGATTTGGCTTTCTTCGCGGTCTCCGGTTATGGCGACTGCCCTTCATGACATGGCTTCTGACGAGCTTCCGCGCCTCTGGATCTCGGTCTTGGAAAGAACCGGTGACATTGACGAAGGCGAAGCTCTGAGTGGGTGTAGAACTGGCTTTTTGCTTTTGCACAGGCCTCGTGCATTGCGTATCATGCCGGGATATTGCACCATCCACCACAGGCTCTTTCACAAGATCAGTGGCTGGACCGGTGGTTGGACTTCTTCGTCCGGAGAGTTGTGGAGGCTTCTTAGCGCCAAGCGGGACAATCTGGATTTCAAAATCTCTAGCCGGAGTTTTCCATCCTCTGTCCACTATGAATAACGGGCCATCCGGTAAGATGATGCTTTGCGCCATCATGCAGAACTTCGAGGGTACGGACAACTTTCCAAATTCCGCTCATGGTCTATTTCTCATTTATTGAAGTCACGAAACCTAATCGACAATTAGGCCTTGGGACTGTAGGCTCTGGATCAAGCAACGGCTGGATCAATAAGCCAAATGGCGTCTTCCTGACTAATATTTTTCGCCCAGCCCAGAACCTATTAGCATACTAGGTCTTTTATGGTACACTCACCAAAATCTTGCCGGATGATTTCCTATTGCGGAGCCAGACAGATCGCAGGTGTAAGTCTCCTCTCTCGGTAACAGTCGTGGACGGCGAAGGCAAGATAAGTAATCAAAGCTTCTCTCCCACCTGGCTCCTGTATGGTCCCGGTTATGTCCCACACGTTCAACCTCGGTACTCCTTTTCTGGTGAGAACAACATGGCTAGCCGTGCGGGGGAGCTTCGAACCTCAAATGGGCGCAGATCCAAATATTCCAGCTTGTCCATCGAGCTGGCCTCCTTCAATAATGCAATCCCTGATCTGAAATACTGAGCAATTCATAATCCAAGATGAGCGGCAAAACACCAATCCCGACATATGTTCTCGGGGTGGGCTTGACCAAGTTCATCAAGCCAAGAGGCTTGAGAGCATACCCCGAAATGGGCTATGAAGCGGGTGTCAAGGCTATGCTAGATGCGAAAATCACTTATGACGACGTTGAAACTGGCGTTGCGTGCTATTGCTATGGCGACTCAACCAGCGGCCAGCGGGTCTTCTATCAATTTGGAATGTCAGGTATTCCAATCTACAACACCAACAATGCTTGTGCTACTGGATCAACTGGACTTGCCCTTGCGAGGACATTGATCAAGAACGGGGCTGTCGATTGTGCTTTGGTGATTGGCTTTGAACAGATGCAGCCTGGTTCGATCAAGAGCGTTTGGCAAGACAGACCGAGTCCGATGGGCCTATCGATGAAGATGATGAACGAGACTCGAGGAGTTGACAAGACTCCTCCGAATGCGCAGTATTTCGCGAACGCTGGAAGGGAGTATATGGAGAAATATGGCGCCGAAGCGAGAGACTTTGCAGAGATTGCCCGTGTTAGCCACGCACATTCCGCGAACAACCCGTATGCCCAATTCAGAGACGTGTATACTCTGGAACAGATCTCTAACTCGCCTATGATACATGCACCTCTAACCAAACTCCAATGCAGTCCGACAAGTGACGGCGCTGGAGCAGCTGTCCTCGTTTCACAAAAATTCCTCGATGCTAGGCCGCATTTGAAGGACCATGCTATCCTGATAGCAGGACAGCAACTCATGACCGATTCACCTCGGTTGTATTCACGGAGTTCTATGGATCTGGTTGGCTTTGACATGTCGAAGCGAGCGGCCAAGGCTGCAATGACGGAAGCAGGAATTACTCCCAAAGATATCAAAGTGTGCGAGCTGCATGACTGCTTCTCTGCCAATGAACTGATCCTACTCGACGGTCTGGGATTCTGCGAGCCTGGGAAAGCTCACGAGATGGTCCGCAGCGGAGACATTACTTATGGAGGCAAAGGCGTGGTTATCAACCCGTCTGGTGGACTGATCTCAAAAGGCCATCCATTAGGAGCCACAGGCTTGGCGCAATGTGCCGAGCTGGTATGGCAGCTGCGCGGTTGGGCAAATAATCGCTTGGTAGACGATGTTTCGGTGGGACTGCAACACAACCTTGGCCTTGGTGGAGCTGTGGTCGTGACGATATACAAGCGGGCAGATTTGAAGAAGAATTCCCGTGTCAGTGACGGCGAAGTCGTGAAGAGGTCGCAGTTCGAATACAATCCTGCGGTAGAAGCGAGAGGAGCGAGCGCGGCTGACGGGGATAGAGTGAGGAGCAAGATTACGAGAAGTGAATGGGCAATGGGAGATACCGAGCAGAAGTTGCAAGCGAGGCTGTAGTTAGGGCAAGGAAATTGTATTCGATATGTTTCGTCAAACCCATCTCCCTACACTTCCTCCCCATTACTGTGAATCTCATGTTACGCATTTTTCATTCTCTGCCCTACCTACTGCTGGCGAATCTCAGTGGTAATATGTGTCCCCCAAAGTATACGAGCCCATCTTTCGTGGCGGGACTCTCTTCTCAAACATTTCATCAATCTCATTGAAGGTCCTTCCTTTGAGCTCGGGAATGTAGAAGAATGACCATACTGTCGCAGCGGTCGATAGGCCGCCAAAGACGAAACCGACCTTTCCCTTGAGGTTCGCCTTATCCGGATTCACCATGTATGGCACGGCAAAGTTCATGATTGTGCCAAAGATCGATTGTGTCGCAGTGGCCAATGCCAGAGTCTTGGCCCGGAGAGCAGCAGACGGAGTCTCTCCGAGAAGGGCGAAAGCGATACATCCAATGGTGATCTGGTAGAAGAGGGCGTACACAACGGTCAGAGATGCTTGAACCCATTTTGCAGCAGACGTAGGAATGACGTCCATGATCCCGATCAGGAACAGAACGGTAGTGAGTGCAATCATGCCGCCTACAAACAGCTTCCTTCTACCGAAATTGTTTATGGCACTCCAAGAAATGGCGACTCCGACGACACCACAGGCTGTCACGCCCACACCCAGATCAAAGGCTTTGCTGGTAGCGACACCAGCAAGTTCGAAGAAGTATGTTGAAAATCCGAGAACGAAGACGATGCCAGATAAGTGCTGGCAGGCAAAGACTCCTGTAGATATGGCAGTCCGCTTGAGGTTCGTCCCCTTGAAGCAGTCGATCCATCTAGCTGAAGCCGAGAGCTCGAGTTCGTCCTCGCTTGTCCTGACGATGGCAGCGAGCTTGGGCATAATGTCCACATTAGGCCCATACAACTTTCGAAGAGCGTTCTTTGCATCCTCGAGCCGATTCTTGCGGACTAGGTACCATGGGGACTCTGGAGCGAATGGAAGGCCGATTGCAAGAAAGACTGGCCAATCAGTATTCTGTGGCCCCTGGAAACGAGAATTGTCTAAGCTTACTGACAAAGAACCATTGGATTGAGAATGGCCCAGCATATGCCCACTTGTCAGTCCTAGTCCCGAAGCCCCTGATTGCAGCATTGGAAAGTAGTTGCCCAATCACAATGCCGAAGTTGATACCAGATGTTGTGATACCACGGAGTCTGACAGGAGACACCTACGTTGATTAGCTGACGTGTCAAGCTATACGGACAGGGCACTTACCTCCGAGCAGTACATCGGCCCGACGGTCAGATAAAAGCCCAATCCAAATCCCAGGATCATCTTGCCCACCAGAAATGTTCCGTTGGCAGTGGCGAACACCTCTCCGAAAATACCGCTCGCGACCAAGGTGATGCCGGCTAGAAGTGCGGCCCTTCGACCAAATCGGTCGGCAAAATAGCTGCACATGAAGCCCCCAAAGAACTGTCCGACAGACGAGATGGTGTTGAAGGCGCTTTGCCACCTAGCTGGTAGCACCGGTTGTCCTTCGTAGAAATATCCAAAGTTCTGCCGGAACTGAGGAACAGATATCATTGCACCATTTACTTGCGCATCAAATCCCCTGTAATACAGTTAGCAGCGGTTGAAGTTTCAGCCTTATTGTTCAAGAGGTTTACTTACCAGCCAATTGCGCTCATGGCGAAAAAGAAACACCACCACAGGATACGTTTGTTGTTGAGTAGAGCATCTTTCATGGAAAGGCTGTGTTCTTCGGCGGCGGCGATGGCAGCCTCATCTCTTTTGAGGGACACATCCTCAATTGTGGCATGGTCCATTGGCTTCTCGTCGGACGTGGAGGTCTTCTTGGCGTCTGCCATGATGAAGGCACGACAAAAGTTTCACAGGGAGTGGCTGGAAATATTGTTGATGAAGCGACACAAAACTTGAGTCATAGGAAACTTATCCCCAAAGAGAAGGGAATATCACATCCATTAAATAGGCCAGTAACCTGCTTAGGTCACTGACCTGCATGTTCGTCTTTTGAACTAGTGGCAGTTGCATTGGGCGGGAAAGCAGGCAACTTGACGCGCTTTACACCTATCGTTCCGTGTCAATGCTTCTCGCTCTTCGCTTTTGATTTAATCGCTAAAAGGCTCAACTTCGGTTCTTTGGCTTTTCTCCAGAACTTGTCTCAAGCTTAATCGTGATAGACTGCTTACGATCTGGGGTTAAGTATGGAGACGAAAAGACGGAGGAATGACTAGATTAAGTCCGTTATTCCGCGTTTGCGGGGATTTTGGAAGGTCAGAAGCAGGCATTCTGGCTTCCGCCATTCCGCAACGACGGTCAATGCTGAACTTGATTGGCAGATCCGCCTTGACTAAGAACGCGACCGCACCATATTACAATGCAGATGTCGGGTAATGATCCGTGCAGGGGCTTTGTAGCCGCCCAGCGGGCCCTGCAATGGAACGGGTCCACCAATACTACGCTGCAGTTAAATACGTGATCGAATCCGATATTCCGCCTTCTTTGCCTTGCTTCCAGAAGCTTTCCTTCCATGGAAAGCTCCATCGAATATTCCAATCCAGGCGGAGTGGGTGGTCCTACCTTAGGGGTGAAGGAGGTGGATAACCGCTTGAAAGGCAAGAAGTCGCCAAAGCGGCCAGCATCACGCGCGGAGACATCTTACCCACGCAAACGAGCCGTCCAGGCTTGTCGAACATGTCGTGTACGCAGAACAAAATGCGACAATGGAAGACCTGTTTGTACATCCTGCCAGGCTCTCGGCTCGGAGTGCATCTACGCACAGAAAGACAATTCAACGTGAATTGAGCCCCGGCCAGCCAGAAGTCAAGCTTGTGGTTGTACTCTGTGGGGGACTTGTGCTGACTGTTGTAGATTCGACCCAGGAACCCTCTCAATCCTCGAACGACTCGACCGCCTCGAGGCCCTCCTTCGATCCCAGAGTTGCCCAGAGATTGAGCAACATTCGAGAGCTGAACAGCACAACGACGAACATAGCCAGTTCCAACCGTCCAACCCAGAATCACCCATATTAGGCACCACAGTCGATACCTTTCCATACAACGTCACTGTAGAAGGCGTGTTGTCATGGTCAGTATTCCATCCGGACTTTGAAGACCATGTTGATCTGAAAACCTTGCTTCACGGCGGCTATGACAGCGATGCCGTATCTCCGAGGAGGACGCTGTCTATTGTGGATTTCGAGGTCGTTGATGGTAGTCGTTTGATACGAAATTACTTCGACAATGTTCATGTCTTCAACCCAGTGCTGGACGAAAACAAGATCCAAGGCTATATGCGCGATGCACGCTTTCGTGGGCTGGGATGGGATGCACAGTCCTGTCTACTGGTACGCTTGTGAGGCTGAACAAGTGAATTTACCTAACGTCTCATAGCTTCTGGTGTATGCTCTAGGTTTCATTTCCGAGCCCTTCAACTCGACTACCACAAGCACTATTTCGACGGAGTCACCAGCATTTCAACAAGCCGAGTCCTGTTTCTCCGCCGCCCAAAAACGAATGGGTATACTGCTCTCTAGAACCGGGATCATGGAAGCGCAGTGCTTCTTCCTTGCCGGGGTCTACTTAATGTCGATACTGCGGCCCATAGAAGCTTGGAGGATGTTCGTCCAAGCTATGGCTTGCTGTCAAGGCTTCCACACTTCCAACATAGCCAACCACAGCCAGATTGAAGACGAACAAAAAATCCAGAACAGCATCTATTGGACTTGTTTCAAATCAGAACTGTGAGTCAGCAACTGCGCTTCCTCTTCATCTTCGTTCTCCTGCCCCTCGACCCCTTTCCATCGACCATCATCGACCATCATCGACCATCATCGTCCTCCTCGCCCTCCCTCCTTTCCGTGATGGCATTCGGTCAGCATCTTATGTTCAGCGCGCTGACAGGAACTCCAGAGAGCTTCGACTAGAGCTGCGCGTTTCAGAGACACGTATACGAGACTTCGAGTACCCGGCTTTCTTTCCTTCACCTCCCCAGACCCTTTCCTCTCAAGGAGAGACAGCATGGTACTTTTACCTGGCCGAAATCGCTCTACAAAGGTTAAAGAGTCGCATCTTATACCACACATACCATCACTACTCTGGTGCGCCGAGTTCAATCAACACGGATTTGATCTTGAATTTCGAACATCAGGCAAAGGAGTGGTAAGAACTCTTGAGAACATCAAGTATCGGAACGACGGCTGATCAATGATAAGGATACATTCGCTCCCACCAGCTTTGAGACTAAATTCCAATGAGCACGATCTTGCCGAGTGCGATGTTCTCAAATTGATCCTCACAGGTCATCTCCTCGATTGCTATGAAGTCATGTATTGGCCCTTCGTCGTGGAGGCTGTTAATGGCAACTCACGAGGTGGTGACGCAGACACTTTTGTGAGGAAAGGTCTTCGAATGTGCGTTGAGCGCATTGACAAGAATGAAAGCGGTTTCTACCATCGGCATCACGGAATATGGCTCACCCTGCGCTCGTGTACGCGAAGTGCGTTGGTCCTCTTGGCAGCACGCAATTCCCCTGAGTTGTGTCTGTCCATGCCTCCAGATTGGGAGACAGCGATAGAGAAGGTGATGGCTATGCTGAGGTTCTGGCAGGCTGAGTCGCGAGATGCTCGTGATAGACTCAGCATCCTAGAAGCACTGCTTAGGAAGGAGATTGGGAATTCATGATCTCGGGACTTGAGGAGTACTTCTCGACTTCCGCTTCGGGTTGGGGATTGTGAAGGCAGGCTTTTGGTGGGCGTGGATAATAGACGCCACAAAAGCTTGCTGTTGAGGCTTGTCTGCCGCTTAATAGACGACGTCAGCATAGATTGGTGAGGATTCGACGGTGTACGATTGCTCTACTGATAGTAGGATCAAGCGTCCTAACCATAATACTCCTACCGAGATAATTGATTCCATTAAGATAGAAGTGACCACTACGTCGTACAAAGGAGCGGGGAGACTCTTCAAGCAGAGCATACCCCACCTCTTACAATCTACCCATCGCATACTCATAATCTTCCTGAAGTGGCATAACAACTCCCTCATAAAACCGCTCACGAAAGTCCTTGTCACCAAAATCATACGTGAAAGTATCAAAAGTACAGCGTATGCATCTGACAGCCGCTTTCGCATAGTTAGGAAGCTCGCGGTTGTGGATCGAGTCCGCAAGTCGCGTTGCGATAGAAAATTCCGTCATACTGTCTTCGTTTCCTTGATCATTGAGATCTTTGGAGTCCTTGAGAGACAGGAGTGGTTTGCCCCAGGATAGCTCGAGGAGAGCCACACCCAAGGCGAATACCAGTTCGTTCTTGACAAAGCGTCGTCGGTTTGTTGAGTTGGAATTTTGAAGATCAGATGGGGATGCGAAGGTTCGAGAGACGTAGGGGTGGTTCACGAGCGAGATGTCTTGTGCATTTTTGATGAAGTAGATGTCTTTTATGTCCCAGTTCTTCCTTAGCCAGGGCGTGTCGTGGAGTTGTAGAACCGCGGAAGCTAACGTGAGGGCAAGAGTGCACCTAAAGGGGTCAGTGATATTTTAGCTGCTCAAGAATGGTTCAGTCTGAGGCAGTACTTCTCTCTGGTAGCTAAAGGTGCTTTGTTTGGTCCGCATAGGATATCTTGAAGGGAAGAGGACTCCTTAATCTGGTTCTGTGATGCTGGTCCAGAGACAGAATAGATGTGATGTTGCCAAGGTTGATCCTCAAGGAAACCAAGGCAGCACTTTGACTGAGCTTTTCGCATGAGGACGTTGCAAAGGTCATCTATCCTCGACGCTAAGGACTGAGGGGCCTGAGAGGTACTTGAAGTCGATGCGGACTCGGAGAGGGTAATTAAAGGAGTTGGGGCGAAATGTACGGTCTTTTTCCCTCCGTCGGCAGGCGGCTGAGAGCTTATTGCAAGCGTCACTCTGCATAATTAGCTGCCTGCCTAATGAAATGGGTGCTAATGCAACGGGAACTCACGGGGAATTGGTTGTCTGCAAAGTTTCGATCTCAACGTCGCGCCAATCCCAAGGGAGAGATGCTGGCGTGCGTGCATTCTTCTCAAACGTGAATAAAAAGGCGAAGCGTATTCCATCGTCCTCTGTGTCATTTCCATTTCTTGCATCCAGCCGCAGATCGGCCCGATGGGGGTGTTGGCATGGACACGGACAGGACCACCGCGAGCTGAGGATTTCGAATAATCTCTGTGCCTGGTCTCGAATGCTTCTCCAATAGTTCAAGTTCAGCCGGTGCTTCTTCTCGATGCGAATTGGTTCCAACTCTATGGCGTTAGAAGTCAATTTCCAAATTTTGTCGATGTCACGATCGATCTCATCTAACAACGTTCCGTATTTGTCGGAGTTAAAGCCACCCTTCACACGAGTCCATACGTTGTTGAAGAACTTCTTTCGGAGTTTATCGTCTATGGTGCCGTCCTTTGCAATCCAAGGAGGCTAAATGGTAGCGTTAGCAAGGATATTACCCAAGATCTCGATTGAAGACTGACCGTTATATCTTCATCCAACTTCAACTTCTTGCAAAACAGAATGATCTTCTTGTTCAGTTGCTTAACTAGGGATTTGTACGGCATGTAGTCATCCCCAAGGCGTTTTTTAAGACTTTCACCAAGTTCGACGTCTTCCCAGGCTTCTTTTTTCCGCTCAACCAAGAGGTCTTTTAGCTTGTTGTCCGGAAGATTCAGAGGGCTAAGCAACTTGTGACAGGAGCCCGTGTATATTGCTACCGAGGCAGCAAATGAGGTTCGAAGGTCTACAAAGACGAGTTCGTAGTTCTTCATATTTTTCATCGTCGAAATCTGGCTCGAGTAATTGTCAGCTCTTAACCTCGCGCACGTAACCTTTTCGTCCATTCTTACCCCATCAGAGTAATGCTCAAGAGCACTAGTTATCAAGGGTATAGCCCCCAATAATGCTCCTGCTACCTCAAATCCAGACATGGTGACCTGTAGTCTTTGTGTCGAGCGGGTGCATAGAGAGGAGAGTCGTTGTCTGGTAGGCGAATGCTGTCAGGATCTGGGAACGCAGATGGGACTGCCTCGGTCCGGATAAGCAGTGTGAGGAGCCAACAATAACGCTTAGATATCGGTTCACGCCCTACCCAGCGCCGGCTAGGCGACAGGGCGCGATGCAAAAGTGCCTGCCGCTAAGAGGATTCTCACCGCCTTATGCCACTGCGCTAGGGCTCGGCAGTTACCTAGACAACCAATTTTAGAAGCTGACCTCGCGCTGCTCCAGGGGATGGGTTTTGGGGGCCAATTCTAGGCCCCAGATTAGCGTAGCCAGGAGCCAGGCAGAATTTCTCAGGCACTTTTGCATCAAGCCTCCGTAGATTCTTCCAAAGCCTTTGGATTTGGAAGCATATACACGTCTATGAGATGCACGCCTATGAGGTGCACGCCCATGAGGTGCACGCCCATGAGGTACACGCCCATGAGGTGTACGCCCCATGAGGTGCACGCCGTGAGATGTACGCCCGTGAGGTGCACGCCCCATGAAAGCATTTTGCGAGGACCTTAGCGCGTCAGAACACCGTCGCACATCTGTTCCAGCTCCAGCTAGGGTTTCAGCGTTGTCGCATATGGGTTTCAGTCATCGTCGTAGTGTCGTAAAGACTGCTATTTAGGACGCTGCACGGTTTACTTGGGTACTGGCGCTCATCACCTGTCAATCTATCACTTTTCTGTCCATCTGATTGGCTAGCCATGAGGTATGAAGGTACACAGGGTTGTCTTTTGTACCTAGTGGCCCTACTTCATCTTCCCCCCTTCTTTAGATTTGATGCCCTAGTTAAATGACACCTCTACAATTCGCTCTAGACTGGCCTCCTAACAGCCCTCTTAGGTCAGAGATGTGGGAATCCCCTTCTAACAAAGGGAACTACAGCCGTGCTGCCCCGCCATGGTAGCCGGTTTGTCCCGCGGTGATGCGCTGGCGTATTTTGGCCCCCAAATCGTCGTTGCCCCTCACCTTCTTTTGTCGAGAAAAAAGAGCGGTTCTAGCCAAACATCGTATTCGTAACGTCATTCATTCTCTGTCTAAAATCGAGCAATTTAGCATACGCACCACTATCGCACGATACCGTCGCCTAAATGGCTGTTCTCATCTCCGAAGCTCATGCCAAGTGTTACTTCTCCTTTGAAGAGCTCGTCACTGCAATCCAGAACCCTGCGAGCAACTTCAAGGATCAAGTTCCGCTGGGCGAGGTCCAAGAAGAATTCGACAAGTATAAGTTGTGGGCTGGAAATGTAGGCGCAGCACATTCGGGCAAGCGATACGAAATATCACTTGACTATCGGTTGAGAGAAGCTTCCCTCTATAAGACCCAGGTGAGATTGGGCTTAATGTCACGCTTATACCCACGCTTCTCTTCCCCAATAACTTTGGTAGCGCGTCAAGTGCTAATGGTCATCTTGCTCATAGGTGCTGAAACTGTTGGGGACCCTAGAAAATACCGTAAGAGCTCCACGTCTCCATTCGTTAATCGATTTTTCGGCGAAGAGGCGCATTTGACTTTTCCGACCAATTTTCGAACACTTCCCTTTTCAATCCTTGATTTCCTTGCTCACTAACCCTATTTCCTAGGTACAAAATGGTAGGCTCAGCATAATCATCGATATAACGAGTTTCGACGACTGATCACTAACTGCAGCTCTTTCCCTTTTACGAAACGAAAGGAAACCCTTTGAGGAGATGTCGTCCTCGGACAAGGACGTTGAGGCGGACCCAAAAGCTTCCTCAGATACTAACTCTGATGAGCAAGAAGCGATTGACGAATCACCATGGGAAATATCATCGGATTCCAGCGATGGCAATGAGCCTACTCAAGGAAATCGCTCAAAGATCAAAGAAAGCCCCGACAGTGCACCGAGCGAGCAGTCTTCTACGGCTGCCAACCCGTTAATTCTTCTAGGCCGGAAACCAACTATGGAAATGCCCCGCATACTTCAATCCATCAAATTCACAATTACTTGTCTGTACAAACTACCTATCAGGCATCCGGCTCCTCTTGATCGGCTGAAACACAAGACATCAGTTGATGCATCTTTCTATCAGCATTTCGATGTTCTCTATGTAAAAGACAAATTTCCGCAGTTGGATCCGGATGTCGCAACACGTCTAGGCAAGTTGATAACTCGCCGCCGTCAGATACTCTACTATCGAGAGTCTCATGACAAGAGTCTTGACACGGGTTGTGTGAAGCCAAAAATTGCCCGCCCTACGCCACCAGCCGCCAAAAAATTGTCTCTGGATACCAATACAGGCGGATCGGAAGAAGTAGCAGGCAGCGGAGTCGCGCGAAGTCACGCAGCGAGTAGCAAGTTTACACTACATTCAAAAGCCACCACTTTGCGACTAGAGAACACTCCAATGGAGGAGGAGCCAGATGGTCTCTATGCCCCTTCTATTGCTGAGTCCAAATCATCTATAGCGTCAAGTTACACCGGAAGCAGCCTTCACGTCGAAGTGCCTCCTCGACCCAAAGCAGAAGACGGAAAAGAGCTGGATCACTTCGAATGTCCTTACTGTTTGGTGACTAAAATGATCAGATCAAAGCGTGCATGGATGTAAGTTCAGGACCTCTTCTCCATGGACGTGTGCTCTAATACCATCTAGAAAACATGTGTTCGAGGATCTACAACCCTATGTGTGCACCTATCCAGATTGTGACTTATCGGATCACTTCTTCAAGAGCAGAGACGAATGGTACAAACACGAAATGCAGCGGCATAGAGTCAAATGGTTCTGTAACATCGAGGGTCATTCAGAGTATGAGAATCAGTCAGACTTCTCGGCACACATGAAACGCTGTCACGACACGGCTTTCGATTTGAGGCAGCGATTTTTGATGAAAGACATGTTCCAACGACCGTCGCGGGCTGTCGAAGGGCAATGTAACTTGTGCCTGAGACACTCGACCAAGCTTAGGAGCCATGTTTCCCGCCATTTGCAGCAAATGGCCCTTTTCGCTCTTCCCAGGGTCAATGAGACGGCGGGCAGTGAAAAGGCGGAGCTGAATACGTGCTCCTCACGGCAGCGTAAGAACCGATCACAGGATCAATATGAACTGCAAGACAGGGAAAAGGACTCTCAAAATAGTGATTCGTCGACCGAAAGCGAACAGACACAGCCAGACCACGGCGAGCAAGACCAGCAAGACCAACAAGTCCAAGCAGATTTACCAGACATCGATGGTGATGTCGAACAGGTTGATGTCCTAGATGCAGAAGACCCCGCTTGGGATATGATAACAGACAAATTTTCCAAAGCTAGAGAATACGACTATCCAAAGATTGCAAGCATGGACGGACCGAGGACTGTCCCAGGCCTTCAAGATGAGCAAGAGCGGCACCAAGAGCGTCGAACTATCGTGGATTGGCTCATTCCAATTGACTACTCTGCCCAACAGGCTTACTTCATCAGTCAACGACAAGAAGGCACTGGGCTGTGGTTGTTAGGTTCGTACGAGTTCCAAACGTGGCTCAGCGAGAGCAAGCAGACTTTGTTCTGCCCAGGTATACCAGGAGCGGGGAAGACAATCATGACATCTATTATTGTCGAGCATCTGTCGACTCGATTTCAAGACGACAGCACTGTCGGCATCGCGTACCTGTACTGCAGCTACCGGCGGCAGCGGGAACAAAAGCTCGCTGATCTATTCTCGAGCCTGCTGAAGCAGTTGGTTCAGCAACAGCCTTCTACTCCTGAAAGCATGAAGAATCTTTATGAACGTCATAAGGACAAACGAACGCGCCCTTCATTTGACGAAATCTCGAAAGTACTACACTCCATCATCGCCGATTATGCAAGAACCTTCATCATCATCGACGCGCTGGATGAATGTCAAGTTTCTGATGGTCGCAGAGAGTTTCTGTTAGAGATGTTCAACCTTCAGGCCAGGACTGGAGTAAACCTCTTAATGACTTCGCGGTTCATCCCGGAGATGGAGATTCAGAAAGAGTTTAAAGGATGTCTATCATTGGAGATCCGTGCTAGTGACGAAGATGTGAAGAAATATGTAGACGGCCATATTTCGCGGTTACCATTATTCATCTCACGCAATCTTGATCTACAAAGGGAAATTAGAACCGAAGTCACTAGAGCGGCTGATGGGATGTACGTGTATTCTCACGCTATTAGAGTGGACTACGCAAGTTAACTTTCACTTAGGTTCCTCCTTGCACGGCTGCATTTGGGTTCACTCGTTGATAAGACTACACCTAAGGCGGTCAGACATGCGTTGCAAACGCTCCCAAAAGGATTAAGTCAAGCTTATCAGGAAACCGTGAAGAGGATCCAAGGTCAGACTGAACGCTTTCAAAGGCTTGCTAAGCAGGTTCTTTTCTGGATCACCTGCGCCAGGAGGCCTCTAACCGCCTTGGAGCTGCGACACGCCCTTGCTGTGGAGGTCGGAGACTCAGAACTTGATGAGGAAAACCTTGTGGAGATTGAAGAAATGGTCTCAGCATGTGCTGGCTTGGTAACTTTCGATGGAAAAAGAGATATCGTCCGCTTTATTCATTACACAACACAGGAATACTTTGAGCAGACCCAGGAGACTTGGTTTCCTGAAGCGGAGAGAGATATCGCAGCGACTTGCGTCGCCTATCTATCTTTCGATACTTTTGCGACCGGCTTCTGTCCAACGGATGAAGAGTTCGAGGCACGGCTACAATTGCATCCTCTCTATGACTATGCGGCGCGAAATTGGGGACACCATGCTCGTGCAGCTTTACCAATGGCGCAGTTGGTTGTAGATTTTCTTGAAAGTGCAGCCAAGGTTTCCGGCTCCAGCCAGGCTATGATGGCTTTCAGAGACTTGTCTGGTTACAGTCAAAGAGTGCCAAGGCAAATGACAGGAATGCACCTTGCGGCATACTTCGGCCTGGAGGAAGCGATGATAGCCTTACTCAGGAATGGACATGACCCCAATGCCAAGGATACTTATGATCGGTCGCCGCTATCATGGGCCGCAGATAAGGGGCACGAGTTGGTGGCGCGGCTACTGGTCGAGAAGGGCGCCGACGTGGAGTCTAAGGACGCCAAGGATGGCCGGACACCGCTGTTGTGGGCAGCGGGGAAGGGGCACGAGTCGGTGGTGCGGCTGCTGCTCGCCACGGATGGCGTCGACCCAGACTCCAAGGACAGGAAGGATCGGACGCCGCTGTCGAAGGCGGCGGGGAAGGGGCACGAGTCGGTGGTGCGGCTGCTGCTCGCCACGGACGGCGTCGACCCGGACTACAAGGACACGAAGGGTCGGACGCCGCTGTCGAGGGCGGCGGGGAAGGGGCACGAGGCGGTGGTGCGGCTACTGCTCGCCGCGGACGGCGTCGACCCAGACTCCAGGGACACGAAGGGTCGGACGCCGCTGTCGAGGGCGGCGGGGAAGGGGCACGCGGCGGTGGTGCGGCTACTGCTCGCCGCGGACGGCGTCGACCCGAACTCCAAAGACACCGAGTGGGGTCGGACGCCGCTGTCGAGGGCGGCGGAGAAGGGGCATGAGGCGGTGGTCAAGCTGTTACAATCAAATCGTGTTCTGTCTTCATAGCCTATGTTTCACCTTAACCCTTGGCTCTCGAGTCATCTTTGGCATACGCACCCGAAGGCTGGACAGGTCTGGCGTTTGTGCAAGGTCGCTGCACCCGATCGCATCTGACTCGGCAGGAGATTTGCATTCCCTTGAAAGCAATGCATTACACCAAAAATTCCATACCAAACCAAATTGTCTCCAATCAAAGGGTTTGGGAATCCTTTTGACGTGTTTGAATCAGGAATAGGAGGCGGAGATTTAGGTAGCACGGCGGGCGACGGCGGGCGACCACGGGGCAAAGCTGTGGGGCGTCGCTTAACTAACCCCTTTCCTGCCATATAAGCACTTTTCGCCGCCACGGACTTCTTACGCGGCTGGGTTCACGGCAGAACTTTCAACGGCTTCAGAAACCACTTTCCTTTCGCCTGATCAAGCTTTCTTGTTTCAAGAAAGTCAAGATAAAAGACGTCAAGTACCTCCGCACATAGCACAGCAGATCTCAGACTTGACACCAAGGTAGTTAAGGCACGCATTACCACTGTACATCTTGATTTCCTTGGCTGCTACTCCGTACTTGTCAATGGGGTTGAATGTCCTGCAGTGTCTGGTATGGCCCATGAACGCAACTTTAAGCGCCTCTAACATATCACTTCATACTCATCACCACATACTCGTCACCTCACGCCCATGTACGTTCATAGCAGCATCCGTGCAGCCAAGGATGCGGCGCCAAGTACTGCCACCACATTGCCCACCAAGTTCTGCACCCCCGAGGTCGAGCTCGCAGTAGCGCTGCCGGTTGCCGTGGACGAAGCATTAGTGCTCGAGGTGCCCGTCGTCAGATCGAAGACCAACACACCCTTCTCCTTGACCGGAACGGCCAAAGTGCCCGTTCCGGCCTCGACAGCAACCGAGTGCGCCGTGATGTTGTCTGTGACGATTTTCTGGACAATGGTGCCATTGGCGGCAATGACGAACAAATATGGGGAAGGCGAGCCGCTGCTCGTCTCATCCTGGTACGTAGTGGCGTAGAAGTAGTTCGTCACGGGGGAATATGCGACCTGATCGACCCCAGAGACGCCACTGATATTAGCCTTAATATCTCCTGTGGGGACCTCGATGATGTAAGACGCCTCGAAACCGAAGGTTGAGAACTGCGATCCACTACAGCTGACAAAGAGCTGGTTTGTTACACTACCAAAGGCTACGCCTCCAGGGATACAATCGACGAGCGGAATAATGTGGGCGATGGAGTAGTTGCTGGGGTTGGACAAGTCCAGGATCGCAATGTCGCCGCCCGGGTAGGTGGGATTACTGTCGATAGCAATGTAGAACTTGCCGTCCGCTGAGTTGACGGTTGGCTGTTCGAGGCTGGTAGCACCGGGAAATAGGATTTTGCCAAGCACGGTCTGAGTCGTCGAGTTGATGATGGCGACAAATGGTGTGGTATCGTCCCCATTGGAAACTACTACCGCAGAAGTGGTAGGATCATATCCAATTTCATCAGCACACATGATGCCGCCGATGGATATATTGGCAACAATCTCCAAGGAGAAGAGATCGATGATATGTACAATACCATAGGCGTCGGTAGCGTAGAGTTCGTTGCGATCCGGAATGACACGCAAGCCGTTTGGGCCTGACTCGGTCCTCACCACTATATTATTGACTACGGTAGTCGTGAAACCTTTGACGATAGTGATTTGGGAGTCGTTAGTGAGAGAGGTGACTTGAACGCCCCCATTGGTCCTATCAGAAGGGTAGTAGGTATCGTTGTAGATCGTTTGAAAGCGTATTCTCAACCTCCACCGCATTGCTATTTTCTTACGCTTGGCCTCTCGTACCGTATTTGCTCCACGGACATTGAGATTGCTAGGATACATCCTGTCGACACTTCTAAAACACCGTTCATCTCCCTTCGCGCTGAATTCGTGCGCAGCGATATGCGGTCACCATTCTTCAGGATGTCAGCAAATTTTGGGCCAGAGGTGCGTGTGAGGTATGAAGTGGCCTCATGGAGAGCATTGCCAGCGAGATTATGGGTCTCTTGCTGCCGAAAATTCTCAATGTCTTATCATGCGTTGCTTTTGGTGACAGCTACAGTTCCTAAGGGTGGGCAAGAAATAGGCAACGCGGGAATGCTCAGGGCGCTTCCCGCGAGTGATGGCTTGAAACACTTTCGAGCTGACCCCCGAGGAGATAGGGAGAAACAGGAAGTTGGGTAGGAAGGTGCTTTGAAGGGGCCTGCCCAAGCTACCCTTGCTATGCTTCGGAAGCGTTCTTCGGCTAAATTGCTGCTTGTCATTGACATTACCGATTGGTAGTTCTCTCGTCTGGCGTGGTAGGATGACGGAAGAACAAAGGGATATCGACGTGGCGCCTGGCAGCTTATGACGACAGAGGATGCAGCAGCCTGGAACAAGTCCCAGGTTGAGACCATCCAGCTTGGTCCGGAAGACACACAAATAATGCAATCGAAATGAACACAGAGCCAGTTTGCGGTTCTAAGGGTTCGATTTTATTGGAAATTGCCTTATTCGGCAGTCGATATAGCTTTGTGAAGAGACCCTCAGGTGTTGGAAACGCACATTGGCTTGCGTCCAGTGGTCTCAACGGGCCGTACAACCCAGACGCAGAGGTAGAGGCCTGGCCTGGTTGGGACTGTACTGGGAGGCTTCCAGGCTTCCCTAGCATTGCATAGTAACCAAGCTCTCTAATAAGGACGCCGCGGTACTTGTTCCTCAGTATAATGTATACCTATTCTGGGTGTAAGTGCAACTATACTGGGTTAGCGCAAGCCACGCCGGCCGTTATGCTAGGCTCACCTCCCTCGGCCTGTAAGTAATGTACGTCCAGGCTGTACAAAGTGTACGTCCTGTTGAGAGCACTGCGACGATTGGGCGTTACCGATGTGCTGAGAGGAGTAGGTAAGAGGCTTTTGTTGTTTCTGGAGGTAGTATTTGGCGTGTGGTTCCGTTTCCAAGTCGACGAAACATGGCTGCTGACTGTTGCTCTTCTCAGGAGTGGCGCAGCATTATTTGTTCGAGGTGATCCACAGCACGGCTCTTTCTGAAACGGGCAAGTGGTCACGAAATGGGCACACCCTCTTTTGTCCCACTCACCAAGAGAGTGATGCCAAAGCGGGTGCAGGACTTACCTCCACCAGGTGAATAGAGAGAATGGTGCAACTGGAAGGAGGCAGGCAATGAGGTTCTCACTTCCCAAACGGAAGATGGAAGCAAGGTTCGCGCACAGATAGCACATCATCTCCAAGAACACGATGGAGAGAACAAGGACCACGGTATCGAGCTGGACTACCGATACACCTATTTGCCAGTTATTGTTCCGGACAAGGATTTGACGGAGCCTGCGTGGATCAGTGCACATTATATCCCGTCAGCCTGGCCGGCGGCAAAGGCACCGCATGGTTTCCTGTCAGATGGAAGACAAGCATTTTTCGATCTCTTTGGTATGAAGTACACTTTTGTTGATTTCCCGGAAGATGGCCAGATGGCAAGAATTTTTGCGGCCAAGGCGAAAAGGCTTGTAACTTCTCTCAAGTCAGTTTATCTTCCGAATGAGTCTCATTGCAAACATCTGGGATAGGAAGAGGTTCTGACGATCATAATCGCGTGGCATGCACCACTTGATCCGCAAGCAGATGTAGGTGTTGAGGATATTCTTCTCGTTGCAGCCTGTAAAAGGTTTTCGCTAGATAAAATCGGCAACCAGCCCAGAGCTGATGAGAAGTCGGTGAGATTGAAGGAAACTTCGCTTCAACTATCGGCAATGTGGATCAGGCAAAAGTAGAGATGTTAGCGGGGTTCCAAAAGTAGGCAGTCTGAACGTGTTCCGACTGCTTACCTTCGAAGCATTGAACGTCGTTAGTGCTTTTGTAGCAGAGCAACACTTGTCGTAGATGCTGCGAGGATGATCAAGGAACCTTAATTGTGGAACTTGGCTCTCTCCGGTCGGCAGCGCTTCTGGACCCATGTCTAAGACAGACCCGCCATAGAGGGCTACCAAATCTTGTTTCAGTCATGATGTGTGATGACAGGGTCTCCCAAGTGTTTGACACCTGTAAACCGAAAAGCAAGATGGTGATCACCTGGATCAAGGTTTTCGAGATGTAGGTCATGACAACAACCTTGCTGCTGTACCTTGATCATCACCTTTTCAATCATCCTAATTCACAAGCCTATTGGCCATACTGTCCAACGCAGCAATGGCCAGTTTTAGAAACCTGTGAGGCCTGCATGGATCTTCGCGAAATATTATGAGCTGGCGGCGCCTCTTAAGCTGAACTCATACCTCTTCGTGGCCATGAGAGCCTTACGTGGAGGAGACCGACCTATGTACTCTCCCAATCAAAATTCTATCCAAGACGGAGAGTTGACGCCCATGCCTTGCACAATGAGCACAGATACGTATTACATGCAGTCAATGCCAGCGCAGGACAAGATGGATCCTGAAGTTCGGGCTCAGATTCAGAGTAACCTTGACCGAAACATCATAAAATCATCCGCTGACAGCTGATCCATGCACAGGCAACATTCATGTCATCTACGAACCCATCATCGCTCCACACGTCCACATAGCGACATGTCGCGCCACGGACAACACGTTCATGGCATTCCTCGTCCTGCATGGCCACCTTCTCAAGACGGTCTGGAACCCAAACCTGCTGGCAGGAGATCCAAAGCAGACACGGGCTGCCGCTACCCTAAGTCTGCTCGAGTCGACTGAAGATAGAATCCGAGAAATGCTGTTGAAGAACAGCAAAACCGGCAAGAAAACTGCGAAAGACAACAAACACGGCCAGAATAATTCGTCCCAAAAAGGTGAAAGAGGGAGAAGTATGCCGCCTCGGAGTGATTCCGGAATTTTCTCTGAGAAAGGAAGCCCTGATTATAGCATCAGACCGAAGGAGAAGGAGAGGAGCTTCTTCCCATGGCGGAGAACTTCCGCTGCCACAAAGTCAGAGAGCGTGTACACTCAAATGAGTTAACAAGGCTCTTTCTCCGTACTTGCGCCTACGGAGGTCATGAATCGCTCTCTGAGGCTTTATCAGTTATCCGAGATCCGTTATATCGGGGTCTCGCTTCTGGAGTCTCTGGAATCTAGACTATATTCTCACTATCATATCTCAGATTGAAGAACAGAACAGGGGATTCCGGGGCTATGTGGCCTCGAAGGCAATTGCGTGTTCCGAAGCATCTTTCTGGCTATGAGCTGTACAGAGAAAGGGTTCGCATTGCTTAGATCTATGCGTAGCTGTAATTTAAGCCAATTTGTTTGAGCCGTTGTTGAGCTGGTGAGGTTTCGAGTCTGGAGTTTGGGGTGTGTTGGGGCGTGCGGAACCTAAGGGACGTGCGCATGGTGGGGGAGAACTCCTACGCCCCGCAAAACTTGCTAATTAGGCTTCTTCTGGGCCGCCGCAAGAGATCGACACCAATGGCGGAGCCTATCGAGGCCGTGAGACAATCTCCCGAGCACCCATGCATAGCCCTGCTACACGATACAGCTTTATGTAGATTTCCAGTGCTCTGCGCTGTCGCTGGGATCCCAGTTACAACAACCAAACGCAGGCCACGAAGAATCGCTGCAGAACCATGTAGCGCAGCTCTTTGCTCAACTGCAGGCCATTCGCGACGTCGCAGGTCTTGCACACGCTCGATCCGTTCGCACTTCAATCCAGACGAATAACGGCGCCAACGACAAGTATGAACCTCTGCGTCGCTTCCTCTTTGCGCGTGCGACGAGATTCACCGCAATTCCACAGCCATTTGACCTACCGGAAACTTCTCGAGTCACCGGTACAATGACGAGCCTTCCTTCTCTACGGCATCAGGCCTACACGGTGGGATGGATCTGCGCCTTACCAATCGAGATGGCAGTGGCTCAGGGTATGTTAGACGAACACCACAGTCCTCTACCCCAAGAACCACACGATCATAATACGTACACGTTTGGTCGAATCGGAGTGCATAATGTTATACTTGCCTGCCTCCCAGCCGGAGCGACTGGCAAGATATCAGCAGCGAAAGTAGCAACACAGATGCTGTCGAGCTTCAAGTGGTTGAGATTTGGGCTGATGGTAGGAATTGGAGGCGGTGTGCCGAGTGAAGAGAATGATATTCGACTTGGAGATGTGGTGGTCAGCCAGCCCACTGGGGCGTTTGGAGGGGTCGTTCAATACGACTTTGGGAAGACGGTACAAGAGGGAAAATTCACGCGAACTGGCGCGTTAAATAAGCCTCCTGGAGTACTATTGACTGCGCTGGCGAGTCTTCAGTCGAAGCATATCAGGCGGAGCCACGAGCTGTCGACATACATCTCAGAGATGATAAAGAGATATCCAAGGATGGAAACTCAGATTGCATGTCCTGGTCCACAACACGACTCACTATATGACGCACAGTATGACCATCCTAGCGGAGATACAACATGTTCACAGTGTGATGTGAGCAGGCTGGTAGTTCGGGAGTCTCGTCCTTTCGAGGAGCCTGTCATTCATTACGGTCTGATCGCGTCCGGTGACCAAGTCATGAGACATGGGTACACCAGAGACAAGTTGAGGAGGAAGATGAACGTACTCTGTTTCGAAATGGAGGCAGCAAGCTTGATGGATAGCTTTCCGTGCCTCGTTATTCGAGGGATATGTGACTATGCGGACTCACACAAGAATAAGCGGTGGCAACCGTATGCTGCAGTAACAGCGGCGGCATACGCAAAGGAGCTCCTTTATACCATACCAGAAGGTCAAGTTTTGGGCACGTACTTGGCAACTGAGACGACTAAAGTGGGTGAGTTGAACTTTCTGTGATCAAGTCCTATCAATCCTAGTGATCGAACAACCGATATCGCAAAAATCGTACAATCCCCCCTTCAGAATACATTCGCCACAGACCAGGGCCGAAGGGAAGGAAAGTAAAATTGAAATTTGAGGCTAACACATTTAAAGCTCAGAAAATCGAGTCGGCTATAGACCGTTTGAATCTGGATGAGCTCCCGCAGATACTCTCGGCGGCTGACCAAGAACAACATAAGTCGAGAATACCATCGCTGAGTTACAACCAGCCGAACTTTTACTGGATCCTGAAGAATGCGGACTTTGAGGACTGGAGTTCTGACACTTGTTCCCAGGTGCTTTGGCTGTCCGGACCACCCAAATGCAATATCGATCAAGTTTCGTCGTATGTAGTAGACATGGAGAAGGAAAAGACTTCAGAAACGCAGCACTCCGTGCTCTATTTCTTCTGCTTAACTGCAGATACAGAAAACCCGATTGTCAGCTTCACTCACTCTCTCCTCTACCAAATTGTGTGCTGTTCGTCGTCGAACGAGAAGGCTCAGATTGTCAGAACCTTTCTTCATAGTCTCCGCGATACGATTCTCGGAAAGGAACAAACCTCTAATATGAAGTTGCCGCAATTTAAAGAGGGAGATAGCCCAAGTGTAATCATTAAAAAGGTGCTCGATGGCGAAACCAATGGACTTTGGGGTGCATTAAAGGCAGTTCTAGATAGTGCACGCTCACACGACTTATCCATTGTCATCGATGGACTAGACCGAGTCAACCACAAGAAAGTTGAGTTCATCAGAGAAGTTCGTGAGCTTGTCGAACATCTTCAAGGGAGAACCTCGAAGGTTAAAGCTCTACTTACGAGCCGGCCGGAAGACAAGATCAAAGAAGTATTGGATGGGCTGCCATGCATTGAATACGATAAGGAAAGGAAAGGTTCGGTTACACCCCGCGACTCTGACTCCAAATTAAGCTCACCATATTAAAATGCAGAGTGCCTTGCCAGCCTTTACTTCGATAATACACGCTACAGTAAGATCTCGAAAGAGCACGAAGGTACCTTCGAGTGGCTTTGGACGCATGAACAATATAAGGAATGGTCAGCATCAGGCGTCTCCCGCCCTCTATATGTTCAAGGAAAGCCCGGCAGCGGGAAAAGCACTCTTACAAAGTATTTCAAAGATCACCTCTTGGAACGAGAACCGAATGCGAACTCAGCCATTGTAGCCGACTTCTTTTACAGCTACAGGGAGGGTGAACGTCAAACAAGTCATCACAACATGCTCCAGTCGATACTCTACGATATTCTGGACCAAGACGAGTCCTTTTTCTACCACTTTCAATCTAAGTATCGGAAGCACCGGAAATCATCTCAAGGGCCCCTTGTTAAATGGACGTATGACTCCTTGAAGGACATTCTCTCTTCCCTCGGGGATCACCAGCAAACCGAACGACTTTATCTAGTTATCGACGCTGTGGATGAGTCTAACGACGAAGATAGGAGGGATATTCTCAAGAGATTGTTTGATCTTTGTTCAAGGTCGAAATGTTGCGTTTTCAAGATATTTGTGGCAAGCCGACCGGTTCCTGAGCTCGACCATCGCATCAGCAACATCCACCACAGCTCAATCAAGTTACAGGATCAGACTGAGCCTGCAATCAAGAAGTTTGCTTGCTCTTTTCTAGGTCCAGATCTGGGTTTCACCGGTAGCCTCCTTCACGAAGCGACCACATACATAGTTGACCATGCCCAAGGCGTGTTCTTATGGGTAGTCCTTGTTTGGAAAGAACTACTGCCTTTTGCTGAAGGGGGTTACAGAAAGAAAGAAATCTTTGAGCAGCTGAAAAAACTGCCACTCGAGCTGGAAGATTTCTACGAGCTCATTCTTAAAAAGCTAGAACGAGGATCGCTAAGGGATATTCGAGATGGGACACGAATGTTCCAGCTGGTCTTGTTCGCACGCCGTCCTCTCACTGTTACAGAATTTCAACATGCACTTGCCATCGAAGATGACCCAAATGCAGAGTTTGTGCCTTCTGATTATGAATCATTTGAATATGAACTAATTGAGGGCATTGACAAGCGCATTATTCAGTGTGGAGGTAACTTTCTAGAAATCAAAGGTTTTGACGGTACTTTCTCGAAAAAGCTTGCTGCAAACTATTTGGCTAATTTTATCTGCAGGAAATGGCAGTGTTCAGGTAATGCATCAGACTGTTCGCGAGTTCTTCCTTCGGCCCGACGGACACGTAGCACGGTCCACGCTCAGGATGAGCGAGACAGATACTCACGTTGCTATATCCATAACGTGTATCCGGTATCTAATGCTCTGTGCTGCAAACGCCGAGTTGGCAAATAAACTTCCGAATGTCAGATCTTGGACCATGGAGCACTTCGAATGTTATGCCCAATATCTCAACGAAAGGCCATTAACGAGCTATGCCCTGGGTCACCTCAAACACCACATAGACAGTTGCCCTCATGTTGACAACCCTTTGCATCTCGTTTCCCAGTTCGTTGAGGAATTGACTGATAATCCAGCCGCCTACTTGCTGGAGAGCTGGGTTACTTCGCATCTGAAGAAAACTCTTCGTAATCGTGAACTATGCGAGGCTGCAGAGGATTTCAGAAACGAAATGCTTCATGTAGCAGCTAGAAAGCGATTTCCTCGAGCAGCTGAAGTGTTGTTGTTAGCTGGTGCTCAAGTTGAAGCTCCTCTGCAGGGTAAGACGCCGTTGATAGTTTCGGCAGAGATGGGGGACAATACCATGGTCCTACTGCTACTGGAGAAGGGGGCCGACATCGAGGCGAAGACTTCCGATGGGAGGACGGCGCTGCACCGGGCGGCCGAGAACGGGCACGAGGCGGCGGTGCGGGTGCTACTGGAGCACCGGGCGGACGTCGAGGCGAAGGATAAGGATGGAGGGACGGCGCTGCACTGGGCGGCCGAGAACGGGCACGAGGCGACGGTGCGGGTGATGCTGGAGCACCGGGCAGACGTCGACGCGAAAAATGAGTGCAGAGAGACAGCGCTGTATCGGGCGGCTGAGAACGGGCACGAGGAGACGGCGCGGGTGCTACTGGAGTACCGGGCAGACGTCGAGGCGACGGCCGCGTCCGGAGGGATGGCTCTGCACCGGGCCGCCGAGAACGGGCACGAGGCGGCGGTGCGGGTGCTACTGGAGCACCGAGCGGACGTCGACGCGAAAGATGCGTACAGATGGACGGCGCTGCACCGGGCGGCCAAGAACGGGCACGAGGCGACGGTGCGGGTGCTGCTGGAGCACCGGGCGGACGTTGACGCGAAGACTGCGTCCGGAGGGACGGCGTTATACCGGGCGGCCGAGAATGGACACGAGACGGCGGTGCAGGTGCTGCTGGAGCACCGGGCAGACATCGACGCGAAAAATGAGTACGGAGAGACAGCGCTGTATCGGGCGGCCGAGAACGGGCACGAGGCGACGGTGCGGGTGCTGCTGGAGCACCGGGCGGACATCGACGCGAAGGCTACGTACGGAGAGACGGCGCTGCACCGGGCGGCCAAGAACGGGCACGAGGCGACGGTGCAGGTGCTGCTGGAGCGCCGGGCGGACATCGACGCGAAGGCTACGTACGGAGAGACAGCGCTGCACTGGGCGGCCGAGAGCGGGGACGAGGCGACGGTGCAGGTGCTGCTAGAGCACCAGGCAGACGTCGACGCGAAGGATAAGGATGGAGGGACGGCGCTGCACCGGACGGCCGGGAAGGGGCACGACGCGGTGGTGCGGCTATTAGAGCCACGGACCAAATTACGATGATACTGCCCACCTCCCGCTCGCTACCAGATGTTCACATTTCTCATATACTGTTTTCAAGGTTCTTTTTGCTTCTGAAAGAGGCGTCGGTGGTGGCGATGTTTTGCCCTCATCTGATACTGTGCTTTGCAAGCAGAAGACGATTTATTAATGCTTAATGCTGGAGGCTGGATGCGAATCCGAAGTCGCCAGTAATTCGACCTTTACTAGCATGGTTGAATTGGTATCATCGGCTTCGTGAAATTGCCGCTCTTTCTTTCTTGGCCTTGGTTTTTCCACCCCTTAACTAAAAGCCTCTTTTCCCTCTACGATGCCCGAGAACGCACTAATAGGGCATGAACTCAACGCGAAGCGATGTTACAGCGGCCAAGTGTGGCCCTAATCCTCCACAACAGCGCTTGGACGCTATTGAAGGCAACCACCATCTCATACGTTCTGCGATGGAGATGGAATAAGGACTGTTCAGAGCTATTTTCAGGTCCCGGAAAGACGAAGGCAATCCTACAAATTAGGAGATTGGGAAGCCGAACTTCGGTGTCTGCAAGGTCAGATAGCCTTGGCGAGCGCTTTTTTGTGAAAGGGCCAGTTACGGGTAGAATATATTCGAAGTCATAGCTGCCCCTAAAAGTGTCGTGAACGATCAACCAAGTCATTCTAATCTTACATGCAATTTTTTGCAAATACTCGACTCTCATATTCACTTCACCACTTCGCCGCCTTTTCCACCAACTTCTGCGCCTCCTCCATCTTCCCACGTAACACGTCCAAGGATCTCCTTGAACGCCTTCTTGACCGGCCTCTCCGCCTCCTCCCCATGCTTCTGGGTAACCTCCTTTAGCTGCTGAAACTTTGGAATGATCTCGCTCCCACCTGGGATCAAATTGAAATGCTGGTCCAACCCGCCTCTGAAACCGCCAAGTTTGCTCTTGCCTCTGTCCGCCGTCTTCTTGATAAACTTCTCGAGATCGCCTGTGTCACGACTTTGCTGCGATCCGAACCTTCTCGCGCAGTTCAGTCAAATTGCCTTGCATCAGCGTCTCCTTGTTCTGCATCACCGGCTCCCGGACCTTGAGGCTGTAGTCTAAGTACGGCTTCGCCTGTTCTAGCCCTTCTGATAGGCCTGGTCGGCCAGCTTCCGCACCCCCTGGGTCTTGTCCTGGATCAGTGCCCGCAGCTGGTCTGCTGTCCCAACGCCAACACCTCCCTTGAGGATGTCCGGACCTGCTTCCACGTCTCGTCAACTATCTTCTTCGCTTCGAGCTAAATTGGTCGCCCACGTCTTTCAGCTGGTCGATGCTGCCGCTGAGTTTGTTCTTGAGAATTGGGTGGCTATTCAGGATGTCTTCGGCGGTGTCGCTAGATGGTTCGCTGATTCTCTTCAACGCTGTCTGTATGGAGTTGGTCAACGCTAGGCAGGCTAGGAAGTGGGCCAAAGAGGTGGCGATGTGTTGAAGGAAGAGAGCCAGCTCTCTGAAGCGTCGACCGCTCCGATTTAACGTGGCTACTGACCTATATCGCATCCCAAGCCTTCGTTATCGTAGCAAACTTCGCACTCTGCTTACTAACGTCCTTCAACTCGTTATACGCATCCGTTATAATCTTATCTACCTCCTTCGGATGCTTTCTCTGGATCACCTCTATATCATCAAATGCAGTGTTCGCAAAGTTCTTTCCGCTGGGGATGAAGTCCGCATAGTTCGTCGCCGTCTCCCTTAGCCATTGTATCGCCTCGTTTGGCTCTGACATTTTCTTTGAGCTTTTCTTCAAGGCGTCTTCGAACTTCTTCTTTGCGGAGTACGTAATATTCACGGCAGTCGAGGTGCCAGAGTAGTGACAGTAGGCATAGCCGAGGAGAGCCACGACGCTGCCACCGACGAGGCCGCCCACGACCGCATCACTGGTCCTGTCAGAGGGTCGGGGGTCCGGAGGGCGAGCTGTGGATTCTAGGCGGCGGGCGATGCGGAAAATAGGTTGGATTCGAGATTTGTGTGTTGCCCTGAAGGCAGCGCGCGAGGTCAACATGACGGAGCTGGTTGCAAGGACTAGAAGTACAATGGAATTGCTAGTGTGCAGTCTGCGTCCAGAAATCTGGAGAAAGGGAGGAGTGAAGAAATGGGCTAGAGATTCTAGAGAGATTAACTCAAGGCGAGAAATGACAGATGAGAGAAGCTGTTTGCTGGCAAATTTGACAACTATAGCCCAGAAGATGTCATCCGGGATCGGCTGTTGGGTAATGAAGATTGAATTCCATTTCCACGCCCCAAAACTCGACAGGTCAACTCACGTTCCTTCCATTAGAGCAGGTCGGTCTTGACAGAGATTCGAAATAGAGCTAGAAACTACTGCACGTCATTTCTTACAACTTGTTGCATATTTGGGCAGCTCGAGCCTTACACGGACGTCATCTCAGCTTGGACTGTAATCTGTATTGGCAGGATGTGAGATGTGCCATGGTCTAATCAAACAACTAAATTCCATTGTCATATTCGGCAGACGGATTTACAAAAGTCCTGAAAACGGAACATCGAAGTTGATACCATTGGGCACTAGACTAAATTCGGAACGACCGATAAACAGATTTCCGCCCTTGGAGTCATCGTGAAACGCCTTGCAGTAATCGATCCGCTCACGTTAGTGCAATCTGGTATCCCCCTGTCCGTTCAACCCATTGCAAGTCAATGAGACCTCAGCATGCGGTAAGAAAATTTTCGCTCAGAATAGCAATCCACCCAGTAATGCTCCGCCAAGTAAACCCCCAACCAGCGGCAGACCATAGCCTCCACTGTAGCCATAGCCACCTCCATATGGGTATCCTCCATATCCGTACCCACCACCATATGGTCTTTGATAGGGATAGTTGGGCCTAATGAAGCGAGCATTCGGGTCTGAGTATGCGCCACCTCCGGCGAATGGCCCTTCTCTTCCTGGGTTATAGCTGTAGGCATCACCCCCACCATATGTGCCATAGGCGGGCCCTCCAGTGTTCGGCGGCTCAATATAGATGTTCTTTCCATCTCTGTCCTTCCCTACAAGTTGCGGCTCGCCAGTTTCTATCGCCTTGGCCATCGCCCGTCGGAAGGCCTGGTGGGCCTCATATTGACGTTGTTCCTCGATTGCTCGCAGCCGCCGCTCCTCAACTCTCTCTTCATGTGTCTTGCCTGTCACCTGCGCAAAAGTTAGTATTTGGCCAATTATCGTCCTGATGCTTCATGAGGGAAGCTTACCTTGTCCTTGAGCTTTCTGCCAAGACCCGACTTTTTGCTGTCCTTAGATGGTCGGGGAGGGAGCTCTGGGTCTACGCTACTTGGTGCACCGCTCGGAGGCGCAGGAGCTTTGCCGTCGTAATCGCGGTCATCTTCGTCATCAGTGATGTCCATTGCTAGGTCCGCAGCAGATGGCGTACGGTGAGTCTCTTGCAACCGTTCCCTTTCCTCCGAGGTAAGTGTGCTGAGATATTGCTCATCGTCGTATGGATGATGCCAGATCGATCGTGGCGGGTCTGCTCTTGTGTCGACGAAGAACTGATGATGCTCCTTGGTATCGTACTGCCTGATCCAGCCTTCAGGCAGCTCGCGGGCTTCGTCTTCCATACTCTTGCGAGCGACTGGCGGAATTCTAGCTCCTGGGACTTGTAAAGTATTGCCTGTTGATCTGTTGGATGCGCCTGTGGATTGCGCCTGTACTTGTTCGTAGGGTGGTGGTTGATCGGCCATGTTGAAGGTCGTAGTAGTTGTCGTTGAAGATGACGTCTGATAATAGTGTTCGCGGGTCGTCGGTGTTAGTTGTTGGTGGCTGCAGGAATTCGTGATGCGCAGGTAGAATGTTTAAATCTGATCAAGAGGTAAAAGTCTGCCAAAGAAGTGACAGAGGTTCTTCTCCAAGCTTCGAGAGGCGCAGCGCTACTACGTGCGAATCGCGATTGCCACGGCTTGCATATGACAGGCCAGTGGCCGGCACAGCCTGGTTCGATGATGCAATCCACCCCCAAGATTAGTTAGCACGCCGGACAATGATTAAGGAATCAGGCCCGTGAAGCAAGCGCATAACGCGTCAGTCAAATCATTTTGGCGAAAATTTATTTGGAAGGACTGACAGTAGTAGTAATCGAATATTCAAATATTCCCCGTTGCTTCCGCAGACCTGCACAGCTCGTCGCACGAACTATAGGTCGTAGAGCATACCGGATGTTCTTGACCACAGGAGTGGATGGAGGACGGTTAATCCTCCTCCCGAGGTATTTTAGCTGGCCCTCTCTTGTGGACACAGCCTACGCTGCATTCTATACTTCTTGCCCTCGTGGAGCAGCCGCTGCTTTTTTGGGCGTACACTGTGGTACCCTTTCCCTTTAAGGTATCAATAGCCAGCGAGGACGCGCCTGATTACTAAAGCTCAAGCGCGGTATCTTCAGCTTCCGATCCGGGTCTTTCATTTCCATGATGTAACCCTCACAATAGAATCTCGTCTCGTGTCAGTCTGCTTGCGAGTAACAACCTTGTGGTCGCTCAATATTGGGCGGACCCTGTTCCACGAAACGGCTACCTACGAGCAAGCCTTGACTTGATCAAATTAAACGGAATGTTATCGAAGATAGTTTGCTCCGTCTTCAAGTCTTCTTTCTAGGTATTCCTATCGTATCGGTACATTATTACTGCTAGACTGCCACAAACCTCTTACTGGGACGGGCACATTGAGTCTATGGCTAAATGATTAACCTCAATACTGGCCCCCAGCCTGGCTCTAACTCTCGGAACTCCCGGCTAGATATGTATTGGAAGACCACAACCCAGGAAGCCTCGACACATTGCTAAACGAGCAATTTTCAACCACCCTGGATCTTCCAGTATGTCGCCGCACCTCTCATCCCAAGCCCGGTCAATAAAGCTTGGAGGTGGACTTTGTTGGCCAAGATCCGAGATGACCCGCTCCATCGAGATCCGCTTATGAAAATCGGATTCCTTTAACAAACCACTTCCACCAGAAGGTCGCTCCCAAGACTTTACCCACTGTCGACCTTTGCAAGATGTGCCCGCAACAGACACTAGGAAGATATCACTAACCTCTCCTTATCGATATCAAGGGTTTTGGAAACACACACCGACGGTGCTACATCTATGGGGCAGCCACTGTCCAGCTTGAAGAGTGGCTACAGAGAGACGGATTCTATGATGCATGACTAGCCTGCATTTAAAGGGACTCCTAGCATGTCCGAACCTGACGAACGGGTACACGGCCTTTCAAAGCTTTGGTGGTCTAGAGTAGGAACGATGACATCCATCATAACCGCTCAGGGCGCACGTGGCCCTCGTACATAGCTGGCAGGCACGGATAGTCAAGTAACGGGAAAAGCCGGTCGAAGAAGTTAATGAAGTATATTTCGCTTCTGATCAGGGTATGTCGCACGGAAAGCTTTCATCGTCGCCCTGCAGTCCCTCAACCTGTATTTCGATTTTAGCCGACTAGCTCTTGTTCCTCCTCCCAAATCTGAACTTCAAATCATCGCTATCACTATCATCAGATGCCGGCCTGGTCTGGATAGTCTTCTGCTTCTTCGTTGCGCCCGCCCCAGCACCAGAAGCAGGCCTCTTCTTCGGCCTTGCATTCCGACTCTGCGTCTTATCTGCCAGTCGCGTCCTTCGTGGGCTATCCATGTCGATGGCACCAACAATCTCCGCAGCTTCTTGCTGTAGCCGTGTCGTTGTTGGTGACGATCGCTCTTCGTGATCTTCGTCGTCTGTTTGGGTTTGTGTCAGAGTCTGTAATTGGTCTCGAAGCCGTGGCTGACTCTGGGTCAGACTTTGACCCTGACTTGTACCCTTTTTCTTCCTCTTCGATCCGCTTTCCTCATCGTTGCTATGGTCCCAATACTGCTCCCCAATCCCATAGGAATGCTTCTTTACCTCAACCAGCGGCACGATGACATTTTGCACATTACGCCTCGGCCCACCGCTTGGATCGCCCTTGCGCCGGAATTTCTTAAAGTTCTTTCTCCCATTCCACCGCTCATCCCAGCGATCATTTCCGATGCCGCCACCTTCACTAGCTCTAGATGGCTGGTTAGTGCGAACATAAAGCGGCATCTCCTCCACGGCAACCAAATTTGCAGGCTTCACGAGGTCGATCTCCTCATATCCCCTCTCATCTCGCTCACGCTCTCTCCGTTCGGCCTCTTCTTCGGCCTCGCGCTGTTTTCTTGCAGCCTCACGGACGTCAATCTCTTTTTTCCTTTTCTTTGGCTTTATGACTGGCAACGGTGTAGCTTTTTCCCCCGACACCTGCCCAGCTCCACCGTTCCTCTCCATTTCCAGTTTCCGTCTCTTCATTGCAGTAGCAGCTGGCAAGAGTTCGTCGACCATGTCCTCTTCGGACTCGGAAGTGCGACGAGATCGTTTCACTGAAGTCCCGCGGTCCTGTCGCCTCTCTTCCTTTATGGGCGGCACGCTCTCGTATTGAGAGTCGGCGACACTGTTCTGGGACTGTAGCGCAACATCCTGAGATGGTTCATCGTCGCCTGTGACAAAAGGGGGAATAGAGTCTACGTCAAATTCATCGTCGAAAGTTTTGATGCGGTTGCTGACCGGTCCACGAAGTCGAGATCGTTTCTTTGGTGGTTCTTGGGTGGCTGGTGGAGCCGCTTGAGCAGTAGTAGGTGGAGTGTCTGGAGGAGAGGATGGACCTTGCATATTAGGAGTCACTTCAGGTCTCACAGGACTGGTCTGGCGTAACTGAGTGCTTGGTGGAGGACGAATATTTGCGACGGAGGCTAGGTGGTCTTCTTAAGTCAGCGTATTATAAACAGGCTCAGGGTGAACCTCCTACCTGCTGTTGGCGGTGGAGCGACTCTGCCTTGTCCCGTACCATTAAATTCCAAGGAGCGTCTCAATCGAGTTGGTTCGTTGGCCAGAATTGCGTCCAGGAATTCGCCTTGAGCAATTGATCTCTGATTAATCGCGAAGGAAACGCCATCGAGAAGGTCATTGAACCACCTCTCCCATTCTTTCTCTACTTTGTTGTACCTGACCATTACGACGCCGCCATTGCTAGTCTCGTCCGGTGGATCACCAAAGCCCTTGTCGCCAGCTGTGTTGCGCATGTACTTCACAGCCTCCTCCACAGTCGTCACACCAGGGGTAACGTTGAACAACAATGCTTTCCCGTGGCCGGCATTGATCACCGGCATTAAGGTCTCATATTGGGCTTGGTCGACAAACACGAAGACGTAGCTTTCAAAAATGTTCTCTCTTTGTGCGTTGGGCCAATATGATTCAGGAGGCTGATCGGTAGGTTCTTTGCCTGCAGGCGGGAGAAAATCCTTTGGCTTTGGCCACGCTGTGTCAAAGTCTTGTTCCAACGGAGAGGCATTCTCTTCCTCCCCCAGGTCTGCTGGCATAGCTGCATAGACCAACGCATCGACGTAAGGCTCGTCGACAACGTATTGGCCATTTATCAATGCCTGGAGACCTTTTGCAGTATTCCTTTTGGCTGCAACTACGTGAGTCGTAGAGTTGGTAACGTATTCAAGAATGGCCTTTATATCAAGCTGCTCGAGCAGGTCTCGTTTGGGCTTTAGGGGGTCTTTAGTTTTCATTTCCTTTGGGCTGAGACTGAACGTGAGAACGACAGGAGCCCATTTTATCCTGCACCAGTCAGACCAGCCAAGTCTAGGATTCAGTTATATTGACGTACCGCAGAGGTGTCGGATAGCTCCCAGGTTTCAGATAGTGCTCCGTTTTGTCCAAGACCTGACTCCCATCCTTGAGCGGTTTGCCATCGACTTGTGTGCCGCCCTTCGAATTGAGATCCGTCACCGTCACCTTCGATCGAGTGTGTATGTGTGCCTACGCTTATCAGAAGATGCCAGAATGGGACGACACGATCTGTTGCGTACTCCATCTCCTTGCTTGACCTTGTCGACTTCGATAACAAAGTGCTTTCGCGAAATAGACTTGTGCTCGATGAGGAAACGGACTGAAGTCAATCAGTACCGATCTATTTATCATGGAACTTGGCGACTCACCACCATCCTTTTTCACTCTTCCAAAGAGGTATCGTCGACCTGGCTTCAGCCACAAACGCTTTCCTGTCGTCGATTCAGCGACTATGAAGGCGAGTGAGGAGGGAACAACAAACCCTGCAGGAAATCTCCGTCGCATTCAAGGATCCACATTCTGAACGGTTCATTGTAGATGAAGAGCACCAACAGGAAGGAAAGTAATAGGCCAACCCGATGTAGGCGGCAGCAGTCAAACACGTGCCTGTCGGAAAGCGGGAATCTAAGAGATCGCCAAATCGACGCGACATCAGATGCTTTTCTCCACACATTTATTAGCGGCCGTCGTGCCTGGAGCTTCGCTCAATTATGACGTCGTGCTGCTGAAGCTAGTTAAGCTGACAGGCGATCGACGCTTGAGGAGAAGCAGGAGGGGCTTTGTTACAAAGCTAACACTTGTCGTGAGACGGCGCCAATCCAAACAAAGGACAACTCCTCGACCACAGTTCAGAGCGATCTTCCGAGCTATTCAATACAAAGCGTGAATATCATCAGAATGGCCGACGAGAACCAAAGGGCTGCCGAGGTCGATGAAACGCCCATTTCTCCAATCCAACGCCGGGACTCCCTCGAGAAGCATCTACAGCATCGCCCCAATGCTCAAGACCTGAAGAACCGCAACATCCTGCTCAACACCAACGCCGCCCCGTTAGTCTTTATCGCCTAGTGCAAGCACGCAATGCTGATTCTCGTCCAGTTCTCTCCAGGCCACTCAGCTTGCATTAGAGCGCGAGAAGGCCACAGACAGTCTGAAGAAGGGCCTCGAGAGGCGCCCGGACCGTGAAGAGCTTGTCGAGCGTAAGATCTACAAATTACATGGCCCAAGCACGTTCTGACGTATTTATAGGCAATATCCTGTCCCCTACATCAACGGCTCCAGCGTTGCAAGCAAACCAAAAGGCTCTCGAGAAGCACATGCGAGCAGACAGTCTCGAGCACAAGCTCCAACAGCGACCGAAACCAGAGGATTTGGTTAGAGAGGGCATTCTGGAAGCGGATGAAAATCCTCTCAAAGAGTAGTGTTGTTCTCGTGTGACGAATCGCTTTCCTGCTCTTTGCTGCACGTTGGGGTAGTGGAAGGATGTAGGCTGCCAGAATCACAAGCGAACAAGATTTGGAGACTCAGTAGGCGACCAACTTCTGACATGTCTTATCACCTAAGCATTTTTCTATTCCCATCCTTGCTTCACCTATGCTCCGACAGGATAGTGTTGGCATACCCTATTCTTCGACCTCGCTTTTAGTAAGCTTCGACCTCATCACCCTCTCCGGGGCCTTCGGGAGCATCTGGTCGCCACCCCTTGGGACGCTCCTTGCCTCTCACCAGCATACTGTATACGCCATATTCCACTTTCTCCACTGAAGCCCTTGTGGTTTTGAGCTTTGCCTCGAACTCTCTAGCGAGTCCGTAGCTCGAACTTGCATCAATCGTCTCGAGATATGATCTCAGGAGCTGCATGTCAGTTAATATGCCTGACTTTCTTGTTTCACATTGTTCCGCATTGTCCGCTCCTGGAAATGTACCATTGGTAGCCAGATACGTGACGGCAAATCGCATCAATTCCCCCGTCATATCGAACAACCCAAGAAGGTAGTCATCATGCGTCAATTTTAGATTTCCTGGGATGGCGCTGGATGCATCATCGTAGGTCATGACCTTCTCGGTTTCTAGATAGTGTTGAAAAAGAACGGCCTCCATGTATTCCTGGGTGCCTCCTGATATTTGCCGCTGGTAGCGGTAGACATTGATGCCCTGCAGATCTTGCTCAACTGATTTGAACAAATTTTGGATGGTTGATTGCATAGGCTCATTCGACTTTGTGATTGATTGAGGCAGTGAGCTTCCAATCTTACGCACTCTTAAAAATCGTCAGAGTCATGTGGGAAAGAATCGCAAAGCCACGAACCTTTGCAGTGCGAAAATACTAGTTGTCTGTCAGCGTCCTATTTACACGAAGAAGGCCAAGCAAATAAGCTCTCACATCTTCTTGCTTTGCGCCGTAATGTCTCGAGACGCCTTTATAATCCTTTCACGTCTATCGTGATGCTCATCAAGTTCCGCCCTGAAAGTCTCGAACATTGGGATGTACGGAGAGTCGCGGTCAGGCTTCTTCTCGGGTTGGCTTGCATCACGACTTCTTTTGACACCCGCCATTACACTTGGGTGGCCTTCTGTTTCCGAATGAAGAGAAGGAATGAAGTGTGTTGAAAGCTACGAAAAGAGGCCCTGTGGATTATCATGAGCTTTCCTGCACGTCATTTGTTTGAGCGAAATAGCTGCGCAGTAGACGCCATGCAGCCCTACAATTAAGCTTCAGTGCCCATTTTTAAGCTTCCAAAGGTATGGACAGATTGTTCACTTCAATGCAAGCCTAAAGTCTCAACCAGACTGCAGAGTTTCCCTTTTTAACCCCAGATTCGCCTCTCTCATCTCCGCTCTCAGATCTTTTGGTGAGGCTAATCCTGAGACTTGGCCACATTGCTTCCGGCGTTAAGGAGGATCAGCGGCACTTTTAGGACCTGTTACTGGTCGTGAAAAGGCGAAAGACAAAATAGTGTAGTGGTGATGACACTGATAGGCCAGCATATTATATCGCTGCACTGTCTGCTCGGCAGCTTTGCTCAACTCTGCCACTAATTCCGGCCCCTTCGTACCTCCCCTTCTCAGATCCCAAGGGGCAATGTCCTCAGTGATCTGCACAAGCCGGCAAGCCTCTTTCCACGATTCCTGATCAATGCCTCGCAGACGTGTCCTCTCTCCAAGCTTCTCCAGTTCCTCCAGAAAAGACCCTGTATGCTGCCTCAGGCCAATCCTGATTGTTGGCGATAGCATTAGAGACGGGGCGAGCCTTCTGAAACGAGAATATTACGGGGCGAGAAGTCGTAGTGCGTGAAAGTCATCGCTGAAGGCTTATTACTCGAGAAGAGTGATAAAGCGAGTAATGTCTTCTCGGCGAATTCCCGAACGACTGGAGAGACTTCATTTCGCATGGCCGCGAAGACACCCTCGACCTCCAGCTTGGTTAGTTGGTCTTCGAGCTTAATGCAATTTAGTCTAAAGAACTGGTCATGGGGCTCTGGGGGAACGTAATGGCAACAGAGGAGCCTGGCTATTGTAACTTCCAGGGAATCGTCTCCAAACAACTCGTAAATGTCATCCTGTCGAATCCTAGATATGTCATCAACGTGGATCGTTTCAACAGAACGGTGAAAATTATACGTTGGATGATGAGGAGGTGTAGATCCATGACCGGATGGCAACATTTCCAAGCACTGTAGTCGTCAACTATACTTTGTAGAGTACAAGACCTACTACAGCGTGGACTAATTAAATGACTGTGTAGTATGCCACTCCAACCGGCAAGCGCCTTCATTTCCTTACCTAGTGGAAGAGCTGGACAAAGGCTCTACGGACACTAATGCAGCCCTACGGTCAAGCTTCGGTGCCTTTCTCCAACACCGGGAATGACCAGTTCAAACCGAGGGCGTGAAACGTGGAGAGACTGCCTCCCAATAACTTCGAGAACTGACAAGATGGGGACTCCCGAATCTCGGCAAGAGAAATCACAGTCGACAGTCGCATCCTTACTAGGTTCCCCTCGAGCAGTGTTCACCGCTGCAATTGCCCTCCGCATCATTCTCCTGGTCTACGGATCTTTCCAAGACGCTCATTCCGCTTTCAAGTACACAGATATAGATTACTACGTCTTTACAGACGCTGCACGCTTCGTCTCGAGAGGTCGCAGCCCTTACGAAAGAGCAACATACCGCTACACGCCCTTACTAGCCTGGATATTGGTCCCCACAACATGGCCAGGAGGGTACTGGTTCGGTTCTGGCAAGGCGCTATTCGCGGTATCTGATATTGTTGCTGGGTGGTTGATACTGGCCCTCCTGAAGAGACAGGGTATGGGCGAGAAAAAGGCATTGAAATATGCCTGCGTATGGCTATTAAATCCGATGGTTGCGAGTATCAGCACAAGAGGAAGCAGTGAGGGCCTGCTCTGCGTCATGGTTATGGCGCTCCTCTGGGCAGTCGAGATGCGACACATCAGCCTCGCTGGCATGCTCCTCGGTCTAAGCGTGCACTTTAAGATCTACCCTTTCATCTATGGCGTCAGCATCTTATGGGCATTGGAACCCACCACCTCTCGCCCCCCGAACACTACATTCACCCACTACCTCTCCACCTTCGTCACCAGAACCCGTATAACCTTCCTCCTCACCTCTCTCACCACCTTCTTCGCCCTCAACATGCTCATGTATGCCATCTATGGTCACCCATTCGTCCAACATACCTTCCTGCACCACGTTACGCGCCTCGACCACCGCCATAACTTCTCCCCGTACAACACCCTTCTCTACCTGTCCTCCGCCCGCTCTGCCAAGCCCTCCGGCACCGGACTATTCTTCGACTTCTCGCGCCTCGCATTCATCCCGCAGCTCCTCCTCTCCACCCTCCTTCTGCCCCTCGCGCTCGCCAAACACGACCTCCCCGCGACCCTGCTCGTCCAGACCTTCGCCTTCGTCACCTTCAACAAAGTCTGCACGAGCCAGTATTTCCTCTGGTATCTCATCTTTCTGCCACTTTACCTGCCGGACTCGTCGTTCATCGCGAATCCGCGAGTGGGTATCACTGCGCTCGTGGTGTGGGTTGCGTCGCAGGCACTGTGGTTGCAACAAGGGTACGAGTTGGAGTTTCTGGGCAGGAGCACGTTTGTCCCTGGGCTGTGGATCAGTAGCTTGCTGTTCTTTGCGGCCAACGTGTGGATATTGGGTATCATTGTTGAGGATGTGAGTAGGGGCAGAGTGTTAAAAACGAGGAGCGCAGCTCGAGTGAAATGAATTTATGGACCTCTTTTTTAGTTCTACAAGTTAAAGCAATATACAGGCGTATCATCTTGGCAGAATTCTAAGATGAGACATCCGAACATGCACCGAAACCGGCGGCGCTAGACACCGCATATCTCCGTCAGATTCCCCAGCTCCAGCGCTCGAACAAGCAAATGAAATGCGAAAACCTGATATGCACTAGTAAAACACATTTTAACTCACTGCTCCCCAGCTATTAACACCTTACGAGCTCCTCGCATCCGCCAAGATCCTATAGCTCGAGCTCTTGATCGACTTTGGCTTTGTCCGCGGATAGATCGTGCCCAGCAACACGCCATCATCCTTTCTCCATGTTGGGTTAATGCCCTCTCCCAGCTCCTCGTATTCTAAGCCGGGCCGCACGGCCGGCAGAAGGTCTAGTATCTCCTCGTTCCATAACCCGTAGCACCTATTACGCAGCAGCTGGAAATACGGATTCAACAGCGCACAGGGCGAGTCGAGGTCGATGAATCGGATGCGGATGTATTGCAGGAGGTTGAAGGAATCGAGATGTCGAACCGTAGACACAACTAGTCTCTCGAAAGCACGGATGAATGCCATGTTCGTTATTGAGGCGCCGTCCATCATAACATCGTCCACAAGGATTGCAGTCATCATCTCGCCGGTCTCGGGATCTTGCAGTGTGATAGGCGGACGGCAGCATTTCTTCACCACAATCTCAAGGGCTTTCAGCCGCGGCTCCTCTTTCGTCATACAGAGCGTTTCTGCGGCTGCTGTCCAGAAACACGAACAGATTTTGCCGGTGTAGCTGAGCGACTCAAGGTGCGGTGCGATGTGGCCAAGTCGTTGGCAGAGATGGACAGGTTCACAGAAGAGCGAAGACGACGTCGAGTTGAAGCTGCTGCCGGTATCTTTGCTGTAGAAGCCATCAAGGCTGATGGTCACGTGCCGGAGCTGGATTGGAAAATTCAGCAAGATCTGGCTTATTGTTGAGTAGGCTTCGATGCGGGGCTTGGCATAAGCGCAGTGCCATTCTTCAATGTTAGGCAGAGCCTTTTCAATAGTCGTCCAATGGCTAGGATCGCGCATGATGTTCCAGGCACCGCGCATGGCGAAGGTAGTAATGTTAGGAAGAATATGAAGCGCTTGATCTGGATCCGGCCACAGTGCTGCCGGGAAATGCCGGATCATGTTTGACTTCTTGCAATGTCCGCCTTCAATGGTGAGGACACGTGCTTCCGGGAAGAAGGTGCTGGCGTGCGTGAAGATTTCAGAGAGTGTGGCGGAGTATACTGACAGTTTGAAGTTGAAGCCTAGCACTTCATTGGCGGTCATCAGGCTCGAGTTGGCTTGAGAGGCAAGCTGGTGGAAGTCGCGATTTCCTGTGGGAGAGGGGACAGCTGTGTCGAATGTTCTGTCCAGCGAAGCTTTGTCACCCCAGACTGGTACCCAGAATTCAATGTGTCGAATGTGTCTTGTAAGGTGCATGTTTTCTCTGAACCACTCGTCAGACTCACGTAGTCCTGCACGTGTCCCTTTGATCTTGATATGCCTGTAGATGCGTTCTTGGACAAGGTCACGCCATGCTGGCGAGATGAGGGCCAGATCAGATACTGCTTTTCGTCGGGGATGTCTCATGGAAGAGGAGATGTGCTTTGATCCCGGCTGAAAGGCGATTGAGCCTGAGGTAATTGAATGTACTTCTCCAAAGATGTAATCTAGGATTAGGCTTTGAACCTCCGACGGCAAATCTTCAATAGACAGGCTCGACATTGTAGCAGATGTGGGAGCATAATCAATCGGCGCACTCTCCGCCTCTTGATTGAAAATTTCGACCTGCATTGCTTCTGCAGCGTTTTCTGACTCTTCCAGCACGTCTTCCTTGGCCCTGACAGTAAGCTTGCCTGTGTCTGTCTCGCAATGCCATACTGTTTGTGTCGTGGAAGTTATGGATGGTGTACGAACTCGTCTCGGAGTAGACAATGGGAAGGATACATCGGAACGAGAGGGTTTCGATATTGGGGTAGAGTGTAAAAGGAGGTCTTGACTGGCAGGATTGAAGCCCAATGCTTCGTCATCGACGTGAGGGGGCTGGTGTACCATCGTGCGTAGTTATCGTGGTGCACATTCGCTCCTGCGGCGGTGGTGAAGTTGTGGACGACCACCAAAGGCGCTGTGGTGCACCCTGTTTTTGTTATTGGCAATTCGGTGTTTCTTGCGAAAAGACCCCGGCGCAAGCAGCACAGCCTCCTTCGCTGAGACGGCAGCCCCGACAATTGGGTAGCGAAAAAGTTAGGGGGATACGAGAAAATTG
>Ga0335072_10001030_pt1 | contig 47860 bp, 43 predicted proteins | sample Lox_Sample_21_FD_206725 | JGI IMG/M metagenome (GOLD analysis project Ga0335072, IMG submission 206725) | Soil microbial communities from Loxahatchee National Wildlife Refuge, Florida, United States - Lox_Sample_2.1 | ecosystem: Environmental > Terrestrial > Soil > Wetlands | place: USA...
GCTCGCAATCCGATTGAATCACAACCCGCTGAAATCACTCAACCCTTTCTCAGTCAGACACTAAGAGACTGTTTGAGAATGCGACTGTGGTGGTCGTCCGACGCGTCTTTCTGCGCTTCCGGTGCTCACGGCCCTTTTGTTCTGGCGATCAATTTGATGGCTTTGGCGGATCGCTGCGCTTCTCCGCCAGAAGCCATATTGATCTCAAGGCCGCTCCGCTCCGGTTCTCGAAAACCGCGCCGGCCGGCGCCTGCGGCGCCCCCCCAACTTGGAACGAACCGACTCATCACAGCGCATTCTCAAACAGTCTCTAAGCCCCGCGCGCGTCTTTCAGGCCGCTTGCCGGGCGGTGGGAGGTGTTACGAGCCTGGCGAGCAGGCGCTCGCGCTCTTCCATCGCCGCGCTCCGCGCCCCTTCCTTCACCAGTCCGAAGCCGCGGACGGTGGCGGGCCACGATGCGAGGGCCACGGCGGTCGGAAGGGTGTCGACCTGGAGGAGACGGATTATCGTTTCTATGTCGGAATAGTAGGCGCGGATCATCTGCCGCTCCCGGCCTCGTTCTTTCTGCCAGCCGAACGGATCGAACATCGTTCCGCGCAGGCGCTTGCCATGGCGCAGCAGCCGAAAGAGCGGCAGCGCCACCCATCCCGGCAGGGCGATCTTGCGCCGCCGGCCGGTCGCCGGATCACGGCCGAGCGGCAGTGGCGGAGAGAGATGGAAAAACGGCTTTTCCCCGTATCGGGCCGCGGCGTGTAGGCGTGCCACCTCATACTCGTCCTTGTACGCGAGCACGCGGTGAAGATTTTCGGCAACCGCCCGTGCCAGCGGCCCTACCATGCCGGAAAGGGCCGATTCGCGGGCGGCAACCGCCGCGACCCGCGCGCGATAGTGCGCGGCCAAAGCTTCGTCTTGGTACGCAGCCAGCGCCGCCGCCCGGTTTGCGACGATGGTTTCGAGGCTCTCTGGGTCGACCGGGGCAGACTCCTCTCCGAGAATCTCGCTCGCGAGGTCCGGCTGTTCAGCAAGGATACGGCCCCAGAGAAAGGCGCGAAGATTCATCGAGGCGGCCGTGCCGTTGAGCGCGATCGCATGCGCGAGCGCTTCATGGCCGACCGGCACGAGGCCGCGCTGCCAGGCAAGCCCGAGCAACAGTGTATTGAGCGTCTGTGCGGTGCCGAACAAACGCTCGGCAAGCTGGCCGGCATGGAGATAGCACGAGCGCGCTTTGTCGGTCGCGCGCGCGAGCGTCCGGCGATGTCGCTCGGTGTCGATGGGCAGGTCGCGGTCCTTGAGAAAGCCGGCGGTTGCCTGGAGATCGAGATTGCCGATCACCGCGGCATCCTTCCGACAGCGGTCTAGCACGCCGCCGCTCGCGGCCACGGCGAGATCCGCCGCGAGCATGAATCCGGCGGTGGCGAGCGGGATGCGCACCACGTCGAGCGTGCCCTCCGTCTCGGCGATCTGGACATGAGAGATCACCGGGCCGTTCTTCTGGGCGAGCCCGGTGAAGGAGAGCGTGCGCACCGCCCGCCCTTCGAGATGCGCGGCCATCGCGACGATCGCCGCCGCCGTGACGATCCCGCCACCGCCGATGCCGGCGAAGAGCGCCTGCCATGGCTGTTCCATTGTGCCGGCTGGCCTGGGCCCAGGAAGTGCGGCGGCGAGCTCCGCCTCGCGCGCAAGGATCGGTGCAGGCGGGAGCTTTGGATGCGCGCCTGCGACCGTGACGAAGCTCGGGCAGAATCCCTTGAGGCAGGAAAAATCGGCATTGCAGGCGGTGGGCGAGATGCGGCGCTTGCGGCCGAGTGCCGTCTCGACCGGCTCGATCGCGATGCAATGGGATTGCACGGTGCAGTCGCCGCAATTCTCGCAGACATCCGGGTTGATGAGGACGCTGCGCTCGACCTCGGCGAGCCGACCGCGCTTGCGCCGTCTTCGCTTCTCGGTCGCGCAGACCTGATCGTAAATGAGCACAGAAACGCCGGGAACGGTACGCAGTTCGCGCTGAACTGCATCGAGCGCGTCGCGCCCGTGGCGGGTGACGCCCGGCGGAAGCGAGGCGGCCGGAGGCAGCCGGGCCGGATCGTCGGCCACCAAGGCGATGCGCCGGACGCCTTCGGCGGCGAGCTGCCGCGCGATCTGCGCCACCGTGGGGTGGCCCTCGACCGGTTGGCCGCCGGTCATCGCCACCGCATCGTTGTAGAGAAGCTTGTAGGTGATGGGTGTGTTCGCCGCGACCGCCTGGCGGATCGCGAGGCTGCCGGAATGCTGGTACGTGCCGTCGCCCATATTGGCGAAGAGGTGCGGGGTCTCGACGAAGGGGGCGAGCCCGACCCAAGTGATGCCTTCGCCCCCCATATGGGTGAAGCTGCGGGTCCGACCGGGATTTTCGATTGCCATCGTGTGGCAGCCGATGCCGGCCGCCGCGAAGCTTCCTTCCGGCACCTTGGTCGAGCTGTTGTGCGGGCAGCCTGCGCAAAAAGTGGGCAGGCGGAAGAGAAGCCCCGCCGGCCGCTCGGGCGGGTGGGGCAGGACGGGATCGGCGACGGCAAGACCGTGGCGGCGGAGGAAACGTGCGAGCGTACGCGCGAGGATCTCGGGGGATAGCTCCATCACCGAAGGGAGAAGCTCCGAATCGTCGCTGTCACGCTTGCCCGCGACCTCGGGCCGGCGATCGGCGGGCAGGTGGTAAAGCGCATCGCGCACCTGCACCTCGACGAGGCCGCGCTTCTCCTCGACCACAAGGAGTGCGCGCTTGCCGGACGCAAAGCGACGGAGCCCCTCGCCATCGACCGGCCAGGCGAGGGCGAGCTTGTAGATGGCGATCCGGGCGTCGGCCTCGAGGCCCAGCATGGCGAGCGCGCGCATTGCGTCATGATGCGCCTTGCCGATCGTGACAAGCCCGATCGGCGCCTCCTTCGCGCCGGCGACGAGGCGGTCGAGCCCGTTCGCACGCGCGAAGGCGATGGCGGCGGGCAGGCGCTCCTCCACCACGCGGCGCTCAAGCTCAGCCCTTCGTTCCGGCCACGGAAGATGGGGGTCAAGATTGAGGCCGTGCGGCGGAAGGGGGAAATCAGGGCGCCGGAAATGCCGTGCGGCGGGCACGAAGAGCGTTGCCGATTGCTCGGCTGTCTCGGCGATCGTCTTGAGCGCCGCCCAGCACCCCGAAAAGCGTGAGAGAGCGAGGCCGGCAAGGCCGAGATCCAGGATGTCGGCAACATCGGCCGGTACCAGGAGGGGAATCATGGCCGACTGGAAAATCGGCTCGCTCTGATGCGGATAAGTCGAGGAATGGGCTGCGTGATCATCACCTGAGACCGCAAGCACGCCCCCAAACGGGGAAGTGCCGATCATGTTGGCGGCATGGAGCGCATCGCCGCTGCGCTCGACGCCGGGCCCTTTACCGTACCAGAGGCCGAAGACACCATCGACGCGCTTGCCGGGGAAGACGTCGATCTGTTGCGCGCCCCACAGCATGGTCGCGGCGAGATCCTCGTTGATGCCGGGCTGGAAGCGGATGGAATGCGTTTCGAGAAGCTTCGCCTGATGCCAAAGCTCCTGGTCGAGCCCACCTAGCGGCGAGCCGCGATAGCCGGAGACGAGCCCTGCTGTATGGTGCCCGGCCGCGCGATCGAGGCAGGATTGCTCGAGCAGCACGCGCACGAGTGCCTGAATGCCCGAAAGAAGCACCGGCACGTCGTGATCCACGAACCGGCTTTCGAGGCCGAGCATCGTGACGCCGGGACTCGAATCCATGACCGCCTCCTCCCGAAGAGGTCAGTGTTTCTGCCCTACTTAGCGGCGGACCCCCGAACCTTCCAGCACGGAAAGAGAGGCCGCATCAATTCGCAGTTTCCCGGATTTTCCTGCGATGTCCGGGAAATGCGATTGCGCCCTTTCTGCCATGGACGGCGGTTTGTTGCCTCATCGCTCCCGGCCGCGCGACGCCCGGATGCGAACGGGGCCGGAGCGTGATGACCGGAGGTGGAACACCGCAGGTCTCAATCACGCGAGAAAACATGACCGAGAGCGGGATGAGGGAACGCGAGTGAACGCATCCCGCTCGAAAGCGTGATGACCGGAGGTGGAACACCGCAGGTCTCAATCACGCGAGAAAACATGACCGAGAGTGGGATGAGGGAACGCGAGTGAACGCATCCCACTCGAGAGCGTGATGACCGGAGGTGGAACACCGCAGGTCTCAATCACGCGAGAAAACATGACCGAGAGCGGCTTCGTCAGCGTGGGGTGAGCACCATCACCATCTGGCGGTTCTCCATACGCGGCATCTGTTCCACCTTGCTATCGGCGTCCATGTCGGCGCGGATGCGTTCGAGAACCTTCACGCCAAGCTCCTGGTGCGCCATCTCGCGGCCACGAAAACGCAAGGTGACCTTGACCTTATCGCCCTCACCGATGAACGATCTCATGGCCCGTAGCTTCACCTGATAGTCGTTTTCATCGATATTCGGCCGGACTTTTATCTCCTTGATTTCGATGACCTTCTGCTTCTTGCGCGCTTCGTTGCGCTTCTTTTGCTGGTCATATTTGAACTTGCCGAAATCAAGGATCTTCACCACCGGCGGGTCGGCGTTGGGGCTGATCTCGAGAAGATCGAGGCCGGTCGCATAGGCCCGGTTGAGCGCCTCCCGCAGGCTGACGATGCCCTGCATTTCGCCGATCTCGTCGATCAGCCGCACTCTCTCGGAGCGGATTTCGTCATTGACACGTGGGCCCTCGCGCGTGGGAGGGGCGGGCAAAGGGGGTCTGGGGATGATGGTCTCCTGTTGCAGTTGCTAGGGGGATGGCCGTAGAACCGGGGGCGCCCATGCGATTCTTGCCGCAGCGGACGGGCTGGATCAAGCGCAGGCAACCTTCGCGGGCATTTTTGCTTGAAGATCGGGTGGCGTGGCCTCCTGCGCAAGACGGGTCACGGCTTCCAAAATTGTGAGCACCTCCTGCTCGGGTGCGCCCAGCCGGCGCATTGCCACGGTGCCGGCTTCGGCTTCCCGCCTCCCCACCACCAGCATGATGGGCACATGACGCAGGCTCCAGTCCCGCACCTTGGCGTTGATCTTTTCGTTGCGTGTATCAACTTCGACATGAAGGCCGGCAGCCTCGCAGGCCCGCCCCACCTCGGCGGCGTAGGCGTCGGCATCGGAGACAATGGTCGCGACCACCACTTGCAAAGGGGCAAGCCAGAGGGGCAGACGGCCCGCATATTGCTCAATCAGGATGCCGAGGAAGCGTTCGAAGCTGCCCAGGATCGCCCGGTGCAGCATCACGGGGCGTCGCCGCCTGCCGTCCTCGGCCACATATTCGGCATCGAGCCGCTCTGGCAGCACGAAATCCACCTGCAGCGTGCCGCACTGCCATTCCCGCCCGATCGCGTCCTTGAGCACGAATTCGAGCTTCGGGCCGTAAAACGCGCCCTCCCCGGGATTGAGCGTGTAGGCAACGCCGGCTTCGGCACAGGCTTCCCGAAGCGCGGCCTCGGCACGGTCCCAGGTTTCGTCGGAGCCGGCGCGCATATCCGGCCGGTCTGCGAATTTGACCGCGAATTCCGGGAAGCCGAGATCGCGATAGACCGCGGAGAGCAGCGCCATGAAGCGGACCGTTTCCGAGCCGATCTGATCCTCGGTGCAGAAGATGTGCGCGTCGTCCTGGGTGAAGGCGCGCACGCGCATGATGCCGTGCAGCGCGCCGGAGGGCTCGTAACGGTGGCAGGAGCCGAATTCGGCAAGCCGGAGCGGCAATTCGCGGTAGCTACGGACGCGCTGGGTGAAGATCTGCACATGGCAGGGACAGTTCATCGGCTTGAGCGCGAGTGTGCGGTGCTCATCCTCCACCTGCGCGGTGAACATGTGCGCGCCGAATTTTTCCCAGTGGCCGGAGGCTTCCCAGAGGCTGCGATCCACCAGCTGCGGTGTGCGCACTTCCTGGTATCCGCTCGCATCGAGCTGGCGGCGCAGATAGGATTCGACGGTACGGTAGAGCCGCCAGCCGAGCGGGTGCCAGAAAACGCTGCCCACCGCTTCATCCTGAAGGTGGAAGAGATCCATTTCGCGGCCGAGCCGGCGATGGTCGCGCCGTTCCGCCTCCGCGAGCATGGCGAGATGGGAATCGAGCTCCTTCTGGTTGCGCCAAGCCGTGCCGTAGATGCGTGAGAGCATCGGGTTGCGGTGATCGCCGCGCCAATAGGCGCCCGCCGTGCGCATCAGCTTGAAGGCGGTGCCGACATCGCCGGTGGTGCGCATATGCGGGCCGCGGCAGAGATCGACCCATGATCCCTGACGGTAGAACGTAATCGTTTCCGATTCCGGAAGATCGCGGATGATCTCGGCCTTGTACATCTCCCCCTTCGCCAGAAAGAATGCGATCGCCTTCTCTCGCTCCCATACCTCGCGGGTGAAGGGTTCCTTCGCGGCGACGATCTCGCGCATCCTCGCCTCGATCGGCGGGAAATCCGTGGGCGCGAAGGGCGGCTCGCGGGCGAAATCGTAATAGAATCCGTTCTCGATCGCCGGGCCGATCGTGACCTGGGTGCCGGGATAGAGGCTCTGCACGGCCTCGGCAAGAACATGCGCCGCATCGTGGCGGATCAAGGGAAGCGCTTCGGGATCGTCGCGGGTGATGAAGCGCACCTCCTCGTCCCGATCGATCATGGTCGCGAGATCGACGAGCCTGCCCGAGAGCATCATCGCGATCGCGGCGCGCGCGAGGCCGGGGCCGATCGAAGCCGCCAGCGCGGCGCCGGTCACGGGCGCGTCGAATTGGCGGACGGATCCATCGGGAAGGCGGATGGCGGGCATGGGCTCGGGCTCTCCGGATCGGGCTGCCGTCTATGGGGGCTTGGAAGGGCCGCGACAACCCGCTCAAGGGCAAGATCGGCAAGATTTCGTGCCCGGAGGACGCTGACCGGCATTCCACCCGGCCCGCGCGGCGCCGTGAGCGCCGGATCGCTCTCGGCCGAGAAGAGCACGAGCGCCGGACGGCCTAAGGCGGCGATCAGATGCATGGGGCCGGTATCGTTGCCGATGGCGAGCGCAGCGCCCGCGGCAATGGGACCAAGATCGGCGAGCGCGGTCCGGCCGATGAGATCAATGGTCTCGGGGGCGCCGGCGCGGATCGCCTCACCCAGCGCCCGCTCGCCAGTTGCGCCGACCAGGACCGGGGTGAGCCCTTCTCGGGCCAAATGGCGGGCCAGGGCGGCGAACCGGTCCGCCGGCCAACGCTTGGCCGGGCGGTGCGCGGCCGCGCCGGGGACAAGCAGGGCATAGGGGTTCGGCAGACCAAAAGGAACGGGTCCGGCCGCGAGCCAGGCGAGCTCGGGTGGCGGGAAATCGCGGATCCCCGCCATCGCCAATTGCTCGCGCTGCCGCTCCAGCGTGTGCATGCGGTTGCGCGCCGGGTTGGCGTGCGGATGCGAAGCGCCGCGTGCGATCCCGGACCAGGGCGGTCGCCCGGCAAGGCGGAAATAATAGGCCGAGCGCGAAGAGGTCTGGAGGTCATAGACGAAATGGAAGCCGCGCAGGCGGTGCGCGAGGCGCCAATGCTGCCCGAAATGCCAGAAAGGCAGGCGGGGATCGGTCTCCACCCGGTCGAACCAGGGCGCGCGCGTGGCGAGCGGGACGAAGGGCGGCGATGTCAGAAGCGTGATCCGGGCGCCTGGATGGGCGGCGCGGATGGCGGCGAAGGGGCCGAAGGCAAGGATGAAGTCACCGAGCGCGCCGAGCTTGATGATCAGGATGCGCATCGAGGGGAGGGCCTCGGGACGACCGCGGGGAATGGGCGCGCTATAGCACGAGGCACGATGGCGAGGAGGTTTGGATGGAAGAGCGCGGCCGGCTGGATCGCGGAGACGGGGTGGAGTTGGCATGGATCCGCAGACGCGGACGCGAGCCGATGGTCGTCTTCCTGCCGGGCTTTCGCAGCGAGATGCAGGGCGAGAAGGGCACGCATCTGGCCGCATTCTGTGCCGGCCATGGGGTTGCGATGCTCCGGCTCGACTATTCCGGGCACGGCGCGAGCGGCGGCGAATTTGCCGAAGGCGCGATCGGGCGCTGGATGGAGGACGCGCTCGCGGTGATCGACCGTGAGGCGGGACCAAGCCTGGTGCTGGTCGGCTCTTCGATGGGGGGCTGGATCGCGCTGCTCATCGCCCTGTGCCGACCCGAGCGGATCGCCGGCCTGCTCGGGATCGCCGCGGCGCCCGACTTCACGGAGACCCTGATGTGGCAGGCCATGACACCGGTGGAGCAGGCTCGGCTCCTTGCGGAGGGGTCTCTCACCGCCCCGAGCGACTATGGCGAGCCGATTCTGATCACGCGTGGCCTGATCGAGGATGGCAGGCGTCATCTCCTGCTCAATGGCCCGATCCCGATTTCCTGTCCGGTCCGCCTGCTGCATGGACAGCAGGACCCGGATGTGCCGTGGGAGACGGCGCTGCGGACGGCGGAGCGCATCACGGGGGAGGATGTGCGGGTGACCCTGGTCAAGGATGGCACGCACCGGCTCTCCCGTCCGCAGGACCTTGCCCTGCTCTCCTCAACCCTTGCCGGACTCCTGGACAAGGATGGCGGCTAGACCCTCCCGATAGCTCGGATAGCGCCAGGCGAGGCCGAGCGCGGTGCGGGTCTTGCGGCTCAGGACCTGGCGGTTCTCGTCCCAGAAGCTCCGCGCGATCGGGCTCATGTCCGCATAGGCGTCCGCAAACGCCAGGGCGGGCGGGACGGGAACGCCGAGCAGGCGGGCAGCCTCCTCGATCACCACGGCGCTCTCCGCCGGGGCGTCGTCCGTGAGATTGAGCACGCGCATCCCAGCGGGCGGGTTCCGCATGGCAGCGAGGACCGCGGCGACGATGTCGTCGCGGTGGATGCGGCCGAAGACATGGCCAGGCTTGACGATGCGGCGGGCCTCGCCGCGGCGCAGCGCGGCGAAGACCGAGCGGCCGGGGCCGTAGATGCCGGCGAGGCGGAAGAGATCGAGCGGTCTTCCGGCGGCCGCCTTTTCCCAGGCGTACTCCGCCGCGAGGCGACGCTCACCGCGTTCGTTCGTCGGCGCGGGGGGAGAGTCCTCGTCCACTGTCGCACCGCCGCGATCGCCGTAAACGCTCGTCGCCGAGAGATAGCCGATCCAGCGGAGCGCGGGTGCCGTTGCAACTGCGTCGCCATAGCGCGCCAGGATGGGATCGCCCCCCCGATCGGGCGGGACGGTGGAGATGAGATGGGTTGCCTTGCGAAGCGCTTCCATCGCCGTGCCGAAATCGGTTCGGCCCGCCGCGATGACGTCCTGCCCCGAAGCGACGGCGGCCCGCGCGATCGCTGTTCCGCAATAGCCCGGCCCGAACAGCAGGAGACGCGGGCGGGACGTCAAAAATCGAGATCGGCGTAATGTGGTGGCGGCATCACGCCCGGCACACGGTCGGCGAGCACGCCGCGGAAGCTCGGCCGCGATTTCATGCGCGCGTACCAGTCGCGCGCGCCGGGCGCCACCGACCAATCGACATCCGCCACGAAATCGAGTGCCGAGAGATGGCCGGCCGCGGCGAAATCGGCGAGCGAGAGCGTCGGGCCGGCGAGCCATTTGCGGTTTTCGGCCAGCCAGGCCAGGTATTTGAGATGCTCGCGAAGCTGTGCATAGCCGATGCGCAGCGCAGCGGCATCGGGCTCGCCACGCCCCATCAGGCGTTTCATGAATTTCTCGCCGAGAAGATTTTGCGTCACCTCGGCCGCGAACTTCCCGTCGAACCAGGCGACCAGGCGCCGCACTTCGATCCGTTCCCCGAGCGTGCGGCCCATGAGCGGTGTATCAGGATAAGCTTCTTCGAGATACTCGCAGATGACGTTCGAATCCGGGATAACGAGCCCGCTCTCGTCGATCAGCGTGGGCACCGTGCAGGCAGGATTGAGGTCGAGATATTCCGGACGGCGCTCCCACACACGTTCGAGACGAAGCTCGAACGGCAGGCGCTTCTCGGCCAGAACGAGCCGCACCTTGCGGGAATGGGGCGAGAGCGGAAGATGATAGAGCAGGCGCATGGGAAGGTTATCGCATCCGCCCCGATGACGGCCAAGGCTCTTGGGGCAGAGCCCTGGGCGTTCCCTTCAATGAACTGTTTTTCTCCCTAATCCGCCGCCACCGGCGCGGGACGCGCGTGAAGACGGCGGAGCGCGCGATCGATCCAGCGGGCGGTTGTTTTTTCATGCAGGCTGTTCTGCGCGAGACGCTCGGCAAGCGCGCCGAAATCGACGAGGTCAAGAGGCTGGTCCTGATCGAAGCAGCTGAAGACGACCGTCCGTTCACCGCTTACAGGGTCGATATGCGGCTGCAGGCACTGCGCGCAGACTTCCTTCATCATGCATTGCATCGGGCTGTTGATTGAACCGATGGCGACATGGCCGGGCTTGAGGAAGGGGCGAAGCGGGCCGTGCCGCGCTTCCGTGACTGCGCGCATCATCCGATCCGAGCCGATGGCGATGAGATGATCGACCTCGGCAAGCGGGATCGTCTGCGGCCCGAGCCGGCCTTCCGCATAGGCCGTCATCGCCGCGACGATATTGCCGACGCAGGCCCGGTCCTGGGGGCGGGCAGGGTTCGGATTGAAGCCGGGGGCTTCGTCGCAGCACCAGACGACGGTGTCGGCTGCCCGTTCGATCTCCTCGCGTTTGTAGCGATCCGCGCGCGTGCGGTAGCCCGCGAAGTAAAGGACGCGCGAGCCGGCGGCGCGTGCGGCGCGGCCGATCGAGAAGAGCACGGCATTGCCGAGCCCGCCGCCGGCGAGCAGCAGCGTCTGATTTTCGGGGATGCGGGTCGGCGTGCCGGTGGGGCCCATCAGCACGACCGGCTCGCCGGGCCGCAGAAGCGCGCAAAGATCGGAGCTGCCGCCCATTTCGAGCACGATGACCGAGACGAGGCCAGACTCCGGATCCGCGCTCGCGCCTGTCATCGCGAGCCCTTCCATCGCGAGCACGCTCGCGCCGAGACCCGGTTCGTTGACCCGGGCGGCATGACGTTCATAGTTCTGAAGGCGGAAGAATTGGCCGGGGCGGAAAGCACGCGCGGCGGCCGGCGCGTGCACCACCACCTCGACGATGCGCGGCGCGAGCCGGTGCACCGCGTGCACGGTGGCGGCGAGATTTTGTTCTGATTCAGAAATAGTCGCATCGGCCCGGCGCGCCGGCGCGCGCGTGGCGAGGAGCCGTGAGATCAGCGGATAGCCACGCTTGGCGCTTGCCATCGCCTTCACGACATTGCCGGCGAACCCCGGATGGAGATCACCGAAGAAGCTCAAGAATCGCCCATCCGCGGTCCGGTGCATGAGGATTTGCGCCTCCACCGGCTTGACCTCGCCACGCGCGAGCGGGATGGGTGTGCCTTCTGCGTCGATCGCCTGAAAGAACCGGCCGTCCAGCGCGATTCGCGAATCCTCGCGCGCCAGCACGGTATTCGGGGAGGTGCCGGCGGCGACGAGCACGGCGCGCGCCGGAAGCACGGCCTCGTTGCCATCCTCTCCGCGGAAGCGGATGCCGCGCGCATGGCCGAAGCGGTCGATCTCCACCGCGAGCGGCGTGAGTCCTTCGGCGAACAGCACGCCTTCCTCGAGCGCCTTGCCCACCTCCTCATGGTTGAGCGTGTAGGAGGGCGAATCGGTCAGGCGGCGGCGATAGGCGATGGTCGCTCCGCCCCAGCTTGCGAGCAGCGGAGCGAAGCGCGGCGGGCGGTTTTCGGCGTGCGCGGCCTCGCGCTCGGCTGCGATCGCCGCCTCATGGGCGAGAAATTCGTCGGCAATCGCTGCCTCTTCCTCGTTGAGGCCGGTGCGCAGCGCCACCTCGCCCTGCTCACGGACGAGAGTCCGCCAGCGGGCGGCGAATTTCTCCACCTGGCGGACATAATAGGCGAGGCTCTCGGTCGCAGTGTCGATCGCGGTGAGGCCGCCGCCGATGACCACCACCGGCAGGCGCAATTGCAGATTGGCGATCGAGGATTTCTTCGCCGCCCCGGTGAGCTGGAGCGCCATCAGGAAATCCGATGCCTCGCGCACGCCGCGCGCAAGGCCGTTCGGAATATCGAGCACGGTCGGCCGGCCGGCGCCAAGGCAGAGCGCGATATGATCGAATCCGAGCGCGAAGGCGGAATCGATATCGAGCGTGGCGCCACCGCCGAAGCGCACGCCGCCGAAAGCGGCGAAAGAATCGCGCCGCTCGAGCAGAAGGCGGATGAGCTTGAGGTAGTTCTTGTTCCAGCGCACCGTGATGCCGTACTCAGCAACGCCGCCGAAGCCCGCCATCGCGCGGTCATCGAGATCCTCGAAGAGTTTTTCCGCGTCGCGCACCTTCTGGCGCGGATCGAAGCCGAGCGGCTCGATCTTCAGCCCATCGACCGCGACCACTTCATGGCCGTCGTTGAGCAGGTGATGGGCGAGGGTGAAGCCAGCCGGCCCGAGGCCGACGATGAGCACGCTCCGCCCACTCGGCGGCCGCGGCAGCGGCCGGCGGATATCGAGCGGATTCCACCGCGTGAGAAGATCGTAGATCTCGAATCCCCAGGGCAGGGCGAGCACGTCGCGCAGGATCGAGGTCTCGGCCTGAGGAATATCGACCGGCTGCTGCTTCTGGTAGATGCAGGCCTTCATGCAGTCATTGCAGATGCGGTGGCCGGTCGCGGCGAGCATCGGGTTGTCGACGATGATGGCGGCGAAGGCGCCGAGCAGCGAGCCGCCGGCACGGAGCTCATGCATCTCGCTGATCCGCTCCTCGAGCGGACAACCGGCCAGCGTGACACCGAGGGCGGAGCGCTGGAAGCCGCCGCTCTTGCGGTCCTTGAGCCCCTTGCTGCAGCTGTCCTTTCCCTGGTGGTGGCACCAGATGCAGTACTGCATCTCGGCGAGCGCCTGGGCGCTCGTCATGCCCTTGTCCGTGAGCGCGAAGCCGTCGCGCGGGCGCTGCATCCTCTCCGGCAGGCGCAGCATGGTCACGCCGTCACGCTCCGTGGTCTCGAGCGGGAGGAGATGCGCGGGCTCGATCCGGTGCGGAACATGGAAGAGGATGCCACCCCGGTGCAGCGCCTGCCCTTCCTCGGTGAGGCTCGCCCAGGCGGCATAGCGGAGCGCGAGGTCGAGCGCCTCGGCAACGCTCTGCGCGTGCGTGGCCGAGTCCTTCGCCAATTCCCATTGGGCCACATGAGCGGTGAAGCTGGCCTCGGTCAGCGCCTCACCCATCGCGCTCTCGAGTTGGCGGCGCAGCGCCGGCCCGTCGAACCCTGCCGGGTCGGGATATGTCTTGGCCGCCTTGCGCTGCACGAAAAGGCGACGGCACGCATGCACCGGATCGAGCGAGACCGTGACCGCGACCAGCGCGGCCAGCTCGGCCTCGATATCGAAGAGCGCGCCCAGGAAGGATTGCAGATGCGGGCCGAGCCCGATCAGGAGCGCGCTCTCCTCCGCGGCGGTGACGGCATCGGGTTGCGCACGGGCCGCAAGCAGCGCCGCGTGCAGGTCCGGCGCAGCGGTCTCGATGGAGGCGAGGAAGCCCCTGTCGAGCCGGATGAGGCCGTCACGGTCCGTGAGATCGGAGAGGCGAAAGCCGAGGCCGAGCGATGTTGCGTCCATGCGGGTCGTCATGTGGGAAAGCGGCGGGCGGATGCCACAGAGCGGTTACGCCCGCAACCCTTCTCCCAGGAGGATCACTTGCGCCGCCAGCGCATGAAGAAGCGCGCGAAACGCACCAGGCGCGGCATGGTGGTCGGGCGCAGGAGCCGCTTGTCGTAGCCGGCCAGCCGGCGGTCATTCTCCGCAAGGCAGATATCCAGGAGCTCCGCCGTGTTGATCTCATAGCCGACCTGGTTGGCACCGGTCAGGGTGAAATTGGCATCCTGCTTGGAGCCCGTCTCGCCGGAGCTCACATCCTTCGCGATGTTCATTCGCTCCCCGATCAGGAGCGCCCAGACCGCCAGCACGCGGAAGAAGAAATAGGGCCGGCGCCAGAGCTTCATGCCCCGCTTGTGCCAGGCCAGCCAGTTGACGAAGAAGAGGATGTGCCGGGTTTCCTCCTGGATCACCGGCTCGAAGGTCTCGACCAGCTCCGAGGGGAAGAAGCCGGAGCGGCGAGCGGTCTCGAAGAGGCCGAAGGCGAAGAAGCTGTCGATGCATTCGCCGAAGCCGGTCACGAGATAGGACCATTCGGGATCCTTGGGCTCGACATATTCCGGCTCCGGCTCGAGCTGGATGCCGTAGAAGGCGATGAGCCGGGCGAGCACTTCCTTGTGTCGGCCCTCCTCCCAGCCATTGAGCTCGAGCGCCTGGCGCACCAGCGGGTCGGCGACGGTGCGGGCATAGCTCAGCATGCGAAGCCGGGCCCGCCCCTCCGTCTGCACGGCGATATCCCAGATCGGCAGGTTGACGAGTCTTGCCCTGGCCTCGTCATCGAGGGCCGGCCAGGCGATCACCGCCGGCTTGTACGGGTTGAAGGTCTCGAGCAGCATGCGCGCGAACATTTCCTTGTGCGCGTCCTTGCCGGGCGGCAGGGCGCCGCCAGCCGGGAATGTCCAGCTCCGGGCGGTCTGGTCCGCCGCTGCAACGGCTGCATTCTGCATGGGGTCTCCTTCCACGCTGACCGCGGCTCAATTAGAGCAATATGGTTTCCGGCGGAATCGCGGAGCCGATCCGCCCTGCCATGCTCAGAATTTGCCGGCGGCGAGCCTTCCCGCGGACGCATCCGCGTTGCTCAGGCTGGCGAGGCAATCGGCATCAGAAAGCGGCGCGCCGAGCGGGCGCGCATCCGCCATCGCGACCTTGGGAGCGCCACTCGCCGGATCACGATAGAGAATGAGATCCATGGCGCAGCGCGAGGAGCGGTAGAGCCAGACCTGCGCAGGGCCATCCTGGCGCAAAAGGAGGGGCTGACCGAATTCTGCCCTGAGCACAGTCGGCGTGGCGCCGACCAGTCGGTCAACCCCTGCCGGCGCGCTCGTGCCAGCCGCGATCGGAGCCCGGGACGTCGCGCAACCGGCGAGCAGCAGGAAAGCCACTATCCCGCAAATTCCTCGGCCGGCGATACATCCACCCCCCGGCGCGGACGGCATCCCGTCCCGCGATCCGCTTCGGCGTCCCGCCCGGGCCGTGCCCGGGCGAATTAGGCGGCGGACTCGGAAGCCGGCCGAACCGGCTCGACGCGCGGCACCTCGCGCGGGCCGCCGGTCCGTCCTTCGGCGGCCGATGCCTCGGTCAGCATCTCCATCCGGCCGGTGATCTGTCCGCCATCCTCGACCTGCAGCCGCCGGCAACGCGCCGTGCCGAGCACTTTCCCGGAAGCGCGGACGACGAGGCTGCCGCGCGCAGTCAGCGTGCCGTCGATCGTGCCGGCAATCTCGGCATCCTCGATCTCGACCTCGCCCTTGAACACCCCGCCGGGGGCGATCGAAAGCTCGGTCGCATGGATCATGGTCGCCTCGACCGTGCCCTCGACCACCAGCCGCTCGGCATCCTGCACCGTGCCCTGAAGGCTGATGCCATGGCCGACGACGAGTGTGCGGCGTTCCGCCGGCTCACGGCCGGGGGTGCGGCCGGGGGTGGTGGCGAGCGGCCGGGTGGCCGGCCCGCCGACGGGGGCCGGCGTGGAAGCAAACGGCGATCTGCCCATGACGGGGGCCTCCTTGGCTGGAGCGGGACGGAAGGGCGGCACGCCAAGACCGTTGTCGGCCGGTTCAGCCTCGGCTGCCCCCGGAGCGGCAACGGGTGCCGTGCCAGGCGACGGCACGTCGTCTTCGGGTCGGCGGCGCTTGAAAACGGACATTGCGTCCCTCACCCACTGGATTGCACATCCGGCGGCCTATCACAGGCCTGTGTTTCGGAACAACCCGAACCGGGGAGTTTTCCCCAGAATTGAAAGATCGCCAACAGGGCGCTTTTCCGCGCCGCAGCGGAATGCTACGCGCCTCGCGGCAAGGGGCTGAAAATGGCGGCAACGCACTTCGATATCCTGGGCATCGGCAACGCCATCGTCGATCAATTGGCGCGGGTGCCCGAATCCTTTCTTACCCGGCATGACATGCGCAAGGGCGCGATGACCCTCTGCGATTTCGAGACCGCGCAGCGCCTGGCCGAGTCGCTCCCCGATCCGCAGGAGACGAGCGGCGGCTCGGCGGCGAACACTTGCGCGGTGGCCGCCTCGCTCGGCAGCCGCGTGGCTTTTCTGGGCAAGGTCGCGACGGATCGGCTGGGTGCGCGCTTCCGCGAGGACATCACCCGCGCGGGTGTGCATTTCCCGCCTCTGCCCTATTCCGGCGATGGTCCCGTCGACGAGCCTACGGGCCGCTGCGTGGTCGCCGTCACGCCGGACGGGCAACGCACGCTCAATACCTTCCTCGGTGCCTCGACCCGCTTCGCGCCTGAGGATGTCAGCGCTGAGCTGGTGGCCCACTCGGGGGTCATCTATCTCGAAGGCTATCTCTTCGACCCGCCCCCCGCGCAGGCGGCCTTCCGGCGCGCTGCCGCGCTCGCCCGGCAGGCGGGGCGAAAGGTCGCGCTCTCGCTCTCGGACCCCTTCTGCGTCGATCGCCACCGCAAGGGCTTCCGCGATTTCGTGCGCGACTCGGTCGATCTTCTTTTCGCCAACGAGGCCGAGCTTTGCAGCCTCTATGAAGAGGAGGATTTCGCGGTGGCCGCGGAACGGGCACGGGCCGAGGTGGCGATCGCCGCCCTCACAAGGAGCGAGGCCGGCAGCGTCATCCTGGCCGGCAACCGGACCACCCCAGTTCCGGCGGTCCCGACCCGGGTGGTGGACACCACCGGCGCCGGCGATGCCTATGCGGCCGGCTTCCTGCACGCCCACATGGCCGGACATGATCTGGAAGTCTGCGGCCGGCTCGGCAGCCTTGCAGCCTCCGAGGTGATTGCACATCTCGGAGCCAGGCCGGACGCGGGGCTGCCCGCCCGTGCCGCACTCCTTCTTGCCTGAACCGTTCGTCTCAGGGGAAGCCTCCCCTGGACGCTAGACTGCTGGAGCCCCGTCCCGTGGACCTTCGGAACATCGCCATCATCGCGCATGTCGATCATGGCAAGACCACCCTCGTGGATCAGCTCCTGCGCCAATCGGGGGTCTTCCGCGCCAACCAGGCCGTGGCCGAGCGCGCACTCGACAGCGGCGAGCTCGAGCGCGAGCGGGGCATCACCATCCTTGCCAAATGCACCGCCGTCACTTGGCAGGATATGCGCATCAACATCGTCGATACGCCCGGCCATGCTGATTTCGGCGCCGAGGTCGAGCGGATTCTCGGCATGGTCGATGGCGCGCTCCTGCTCGTGGACGCGGCGGAGGGCGTGCTGCCCCAGACCAAGTTCGTGCTCGGCAAGGCCCTCGGGCGCGGGCTGCGGCCCATCGTGGTGCTGAACAAGCTCGACCGGCCGGACGCGCAGGCTGACGTCGTTGCCAACGAAGTATTCGACCTCTTCGCCGCCCTTGGGGCGAGCGAGGCGCAGCTCGATTTTCCGCTTCTCTATGCGTCCGGCCGCCAGGGCTGGGCGGACCCATCGCCGGATGGGCCGCGCCAGGACCTCTCCGCCCTCTTCTCGCTCATCCTCGAGCATGTCCCGCCGCCAGCCCGGCCCGTGGACGAGCCTTTCGCGATGCTCGCCAGCATCCTTGAGTACGACCCGTTCCTTGGCCGGGTTCTCACCGGCCGGATCGAAGCCGGCCGCGCGCGGCGGAACATGCCGCTCAAGGTGCTGCGGCCGGGCAGCGCCGAACCGGTCGAGCTCGGGCGGTTGACCCGGCTTCTCTCTTTCAAAGGGCTTGAGCGGGTGCCGGTGGAGGAGGCGGAGGCCGGAGACATCGTGGCGCTGGCCGGGCTGGCCGAGGCCACGGTGGCCGACACGATCGGCGCCGCCGAGCGCGAGAGCGCCCTGCCCGCCATGCCGGTCGATCCACCGACGCTTGCGATGACCTTCCGCATCAATGACGGTCCGCTTGCGGGGCGCGAGGGCAAGAAAGTGACCTCGCGGCAGATCCGTGAGCGCCTCTTCCGCGAGGCCGAGGGCAATGTCGCGATCCATGTTCGCGATTCGGAGGAGACGGAAGCCTTCGAGGTTGCCGGCCGCGGCGAATTGCAGCTCGGGGTGCTCATCGAGACGATGCGCCGCGAAGGCTTCGAGCTGACGATCGGCCGCCCGCGCGTGCTGACCGAACGCAACCCCGAGACCGGCGCCATCGAGGAGCCGATGGAGGACGTGCTGGCGGACGTGGATGAGCCCTATGCCGGCGTCGTTGTCGAGAAACTTTCCCAGCGCAAGGGCGAGCTTTCCGAGATGCGGCCTTTGCCCGGCAACCGGCTGCGGCTCACCTTCCGCATCCCGAGCCGCGGGCTGATCGGCTATCACGGCGTCTTCCTCACCGACACGCGCGGCACCGGCGTGATGAACCGGAGCTTCGCCGGCTACGGCCCCTGGAAAGGCCCGATCGCGGGGCGCACCAACGGCGCGCTGATCGCCACCGGCGAGGGCCTCGCCGTGCAATACGCGCTCTTCTATCTGCAGGAGCGCGGCGCGCTCTTCATCTCACCTGGGGAACGTGTCTATACCGGCATGATCATCGGCGAGCACAGCCGGGACAATGACCTGGAAGTGAACCCGCTCAAGGAAAAGAAGCTCACCAATATCCGTGCCGCCGGCAAGGACGAGGCCCTTCTTCTGGTCCCGCCGCGCCGCTTCTCGCTCGAAGAGGCGATTGCCTATGTCGGGGACGACGAGCTCGTCGAGGTGACGCCGGGGGCCGTGCGGCTGCGCAAGCGCGAGCTCGACCCCCTGGCCCGCAAACGCGCCAACCGCGCGGCCTGAGGAAGAAAAAGCCTAATAGGTGACCGGGATCTTCTAGAGCGGTTCAGAGGCTTCACTCCAGGCAAAGCAGAACCTTTGCAAAGGGCTGGGGCCTTGGTCCCGGCGATCAGTGCACACGTCTGTATCCGTAAAGATAGGCCGCGATATACATGCCGAGCATCCCCAGAACGAAACCGGCGGAGAATATGCCAATATCGCGTGCTCGCCGTGTCCCACCCATGAGCCACGCCATGCCGTTCACGATTGCAAGGACGACGAGAACCCCAATCCCATAAGCGGTCAATGTACGCATCTGGATCCGCATGTTTCCCCCCTGTGCGTTTCCGGATTTCTTCCTTTATAAACCCGTTATAAATCCGTCTTGGCGATCCGGGACGCCCCGTGGATCTCAAGCCGAAATGGAATCCAGAATTGAGACAAGCTCGAAAACGCCAACTGTGTGGGATAGCCGCATCTTGTGACGACCGTCTCTGAATACCGTTGCTATCCACTCCCTCAAGAAGGATAGGGCCTGGGGCCTCAGGCCCCAATGGGGCGCAGCGGCAAAGCCCCTGCTTCTTCCATTTCCGCAATGATCTGTGCCGCGCTTGCGCGCGGGTTTGAGGTCGCGGTGATGGGCCGGCCAACGACGAGGTAGTCCGCGCCGTTGGCGACGGCGGCAGCGGGCGTGGCGCTGCGGCGATGGTCCTGCGCGGCCGTGCCGGCGGGGCGGATGCCCGGCGTCACGATCAGGAGGTTGGAAGCACCGGCTTCGCGGCGCAGCGCTTCGGGGTTATCGGCCGCCGAGGCGATGATGCCGTCGATGCCGCACTCCACGGCCTGGCGCGCGCAAAACGACGAGCGCGCGCGCAGGGAACCGATAGCCCATGGAAGCAAGCTCGGCATCGCCGAGGCTCGTCAGCACGGTGACGCCGAGGATGCGCATGGCGGCCGTCCCGCGACCGCGCGCGGCGGCGCGCATGACCTCGGGCTCGGCATGCACGGTGAGAAAGCTCACCCCGCGCTCGGCGGCACGCGCCACGCCCCCGGCCACGGTCTCGCCGATATCGTGCATTTTCGGTATTCGGTAGCAACGGCCACCAGAACGGATGTTCCTCCGAGGCACGCCCGGCTCGGTCTAGGAGGGTTGTGATGTAGACCGTCGGTGATGGGTATTTACTGCAGGTGGCCGAATGTGAGGGTTAGTTCAAGTCTCTCCCTCATTGCTAGGCGGAAGCGCTGTGTCGTCTTCATCATCCGCTAGAATTTCCTTATCAATCTCCAGTTTCTTTATCAATCTCTCTATCTCCTTCAATCCGATGTGGCCGCTGACGATCAAGCGGTATGTCGATGACTTGGATAAAATGCCGTCCGATAGCACTCGCTCGTGTTCCATGGGGCGGGCCCCTCTTGCTGTGATCTGAGCGGGATGCCTTACCATCGGAATCGGATCAGACGCCGCAGCCGGAGACTTAACTTTGGCTTCGGGCAGTTCCGAATCGCGCGGCTTTTCGCCCCGTTCATTGAACGAGGCGAGACTAGGCGCCTCGTTCATGAGGGCGAAAGACGCGGAAGCCTTGTAATTTGCTAATAGTTCTGTGGCGGTCTCTTCGCTATATGGCGCTAGATTGTTCAGCTTCCGGTCCAGCGTCAGATACCGAATAACGGTCTGATCAGACGGTAAATCAGCCTTCCACTGTTCCCACATTTCGAGAAAAATCCGAGGCGCAAGAAAACATCGCCTAACCGCATCCCGTCGTTCTGGCGATGCGTGGTCTTTATCCATCAAAATTCGCAAAGCATCGCTAGTTAGGCGAATCTTTCGCTGTTCTCGGGAGCCATCATCTTCCACCAAGCCGTACTGCCGGAGCGCCCCAGTGATTTGAACCGGGCCGCTACTAGTCGGAGACATTCCCCATGCTTTGGCCGCTGACGAAAGGGGGGCCAAGTGGTCCCGCTCCTGCCGATACAATTGTTCTGCGCGCTCAAGCGCGCGTTGTAATGGCAGATTTGGGTAAGGCGGACTCCGAAGCCGGTAATGGACAGTAGCCTCACTCACAACACACCTCCAAGTGGAGGTATTTATAGTATGTTGATCATCACGTCAATCCTTGGGTTGTTATAGAGTTTCACTGGCCATCCAAGGCCCTTGACGTGATTGAAGTAGTATGCTGTTATACATGTCGCATACACCAAGGGCGGCTCTCTCCTGGCAGAGGGAACCGCCCTGTGTCGGACCGGGACAAACCCGCATCCCGGCCGTGACCACAGCGAGCCCGGTACGGCTCTACTGGGACCATACGTCCTTTAGGATCGCACCGGCGCCTCGCTGTGGCAAGGGCCAACAGTAGAAGGGCCGTGTCACATTATGACCTGGGTCAATCACTACGTGCGCGTCCGCTTTGGGCGCCTTGAGCACGTTACGGGGCATTGGCGTCGCTTGCCGCGCTAGGTGCTCTTACCACCCGGCGGGCGTCATCCACAGTGATGCCCGCCGCCTTCTCTCCCTCAAACACCAGTTGGACACCAGCGGCTTCTAGAGCCTGCTGCATGGCGTTCAGATTGTTTGTGATCGGAGAACGCGTACCGGATTCGAAGTCTTTGACGGTCGATAGGCCGACCTTGGCCCGCCTCGCGAATTCAGCCTGAGTCCATTGCAACCACGCTCGCGCGGCCCTGGCTTGCTCGGGAGCCAACATGCCTGTTTATGGCTAAAGTCAAGTATTTTTGCCAAGGACAACTTTTTTGGTTGCACTCAACCAATACAAACTATATGTTTTAGGTAAGCTAAATTGGTTGATACGACAAATGCCCCAGCACTTCCTCCTCTCAGCCAAGGCCCGGACGCTCTCCCTGGCGGCCGTGCTGCGGATGACGGACAATGAGGCTGAAGCGGCTTTCATCCGCATCCGGTGGGCTGAGACGGGCGGCAAGCCGGTTTGCCCGCACTGCGAGTGCCAGACGGTCTAAGTGCCAGACGGTCTATGAGTGCCGGAAGGGCTCCGGCGCGCTCCGCTGGCGCTGCAAGGCGTGCCGCAAGGACTTCTCTATCACGTCCGGCACCCTGTTCGCCTTCCACAAGATACCGCTGCGGTCCTACCTCGCGGCCATTGCGATTTTCGTCAACGAAGTCAAAGGCAAATCTGCCCTAGCGCTCTCCCGGGATCTCGGGTGCCAGTACAAGACGGCCTTCGTGCTCGCCCATAAGCTCCGCGAGGCCATGGCCTCCGAAATGCGCGGTCGGACAATCGGCGGCGTTGGCAAAACAGCGGAAGTCGATGGCGGCTACTTCGGCGGCTACGTAAAGCCGGCCAATCGCCGCGAGAACCGCCGTGACCGGCGCCTTACGGAGAACCGGACCGGCAAGCGGCGCGTCGTGGTGGTGGTCCGTGAGCGGGAAGGCCGGACCCTCCCCGCCGTGTTCCGTTCTGAGATTGGCGCGCTTGATTTCATCATGTCCCGCGTCGCCAAGGGAACCGATCTGGTGGCGGACGAAGCCCCGTCCTGGAATGATCTACAGGCCCGCTACCCGATGCAGCGGATTGACCATCGCGAGGCTTACAGCCTTGGCGGGGTCTATACGAACGGTGCCGAAGAGTTCTTTTCCCGGATGCGTCGGGCCGAGATCGGTCATCATCACCATGTCGCCGGTCCCTACCTGATCCGCTATGCCCAGGAAGCCGCGTGGCGCGAGGATGCCCGACGCGTCGCCAATGGCGAGCAGGTCAACGCCGTCATAGGGCTTGCAATGCGGTGCGGCTCGAGCGTGGATTGGTGCGGGTATTGGCAGCGGACTGCGCGCTGAGATTTTTCTGGACTCTCAGCTTCGTTTCTGCGCATCCGCGATTTTGGCGATCGCCGCTCTCTTCCCGAGTCGCAGACCCTTACGGCGGGGCAACTGCCCCGGGAAGGAGGTGAAAGCGATGTCGAAGATTATTTGCCGTCCCGAACGGGAAGGAAAGCCTGGGCCGAAGACCGTGCCTGTGAAAGGGCATACACGGACCAAGCCCAAGCCAATCCCGAAGAAGTGCGACAAGTAAGAAACTAGACTAGCCGACTCGGCGACGATCGCCACCTAGAAAGATCATATAGAACGATATCGAAACAGTACAGCGCTATTTTTGAGACAAGCTGGAGGCTTTTAAGGGGCGGACAAAGCCTCCTTCCGAGCTTTCTCACCTTCCCACATTTCTTTGATGATATGCTTTGCTCTATCGGTTGGGTCAGGATTTTTGATGATCGGTCTTCCAACTACGAGATAATCGGCTCCTCGGTTAATAGCATCTCGGGCGGAAGCGCGCCGTTGATGATCATCAGCAGGTTCGTCCGAATCACGAATGCCCGGCGTGGCGATTAGCAATTTGTCATTCCCTGCCATGCTACGAATCTCATCGGGATTGTCATCCGCTGACGCGATAATGCCGTCGCATCCAAAGCGGATAGCTTGTCTGACTCGCAAATGGACTAGTTCTTTGGCCGTAACCCCGTAACCCATTTCCCGAAGATCGGAGTCGCTTAGACTTGTGAGAACAGTAATCGAGAAAATTTTTATATCTCGTCTTCGTTTGCCTCGTACAGCGGACTCAATAATTCTTCCGTCACCGTGCACAGTTACGAAACTTACGCCCCTATCTGCCGCTCTTGCGACGCCTTCTTCTACCGTTTGTCCAATGTCAAACATTTTCGCGTCTAAGAATACTTTCTTGCCGGACTCAATTAGTTGTTTGATAAGAGAATCGACACCTTCAGCAAACGCCAGCCAGAGACCGATTTTGAAAAATGAAACGGTTCCGTCTAGTTTTCCGACCAGTTTTTCGGCTTCATGAATTGATGGTACGTCTAGAGCTACGATAAGCCTCTGCGCCATGTCGGATGGCAGGCTACGGGGCCGGTCCATTGTTTGGTAGCTGAATCCGTCCGGCATGCCCCGTTCCTCCACTGACGGCAGGGAAGGACGCTCCCCCCTACTATATTTTGGGGTGGCAGCAGAATCCTCGGGGACGAATCGCGTCAAGAAATTGTTATCCACAATTGAGCTGCCAGTAGCGTAACCTATTGAAGAGTCACGTTTTCGCTAAACGCGAAGACTGCGGTTCTAGTGGTTTTGACACGTCCTCGCAATCCGCAATTGATGAATGGCTATCGTTACGAATCCAAGTTCGCCAGTGTCCACTGTACCTGCTTTGACGTGGTGAGCCCAACTAGCTGAGTAATTCCCCTCCGATTGGTCGCGCCAAGTGCTCCGTTAACGCAGTGTCGCACGGCTTTCGCGAGAGATGGTGAGCCAGCCAAGTCGAGCCCCTTCATGGCCGCAATGGCATTCACGATTTCCGTGATCTTCATGGGCGCTCCGGCTTGGCAAAGGATAGTTAGGCATAGTTTCCCCATTTCTCCTTGCCGGAAACCCGGTAAAGACAATTTTTTAGACGACTTATAATCCAACGGCGTAATTCCGCGCCGGATCAACTCAGCCTCAATGGCTTCGACAGTCACTTTCGACTCAGCGATGCGGCGTAGAATACGGCTCCGGCGCCGCCCCAGATTGCGCGTTGTCGTGGCATGCATGGCAGGAAACGTCATGCCACAGCCTAACCGCTTGTCGGCCGCGCAGCGCAGATTCGTTAGTGGCCGCTGCTACATAATACCGTGCATTTTCGCGTCGAGAAAAACGTGGTTGCCGCGCTCGATCAGCCGGTCGATCAACCCATCGACACCGCGCGCGAAGGCGAGCCAGAGCCCGATTTTGAAGAAGGTGACGAGACCGTCGAGGGACTCCGCCATCGCCTCGGCCGCGCGGATGTCGGGCAGGTCGAGTGCGACGATCAGCCGCTCGGCCATGGTTGGCGGCAGCAGGCGGGGCGAGGCTATCACTGGGGAATGTCCGATTCGCGAATCGAGGCGCGCCGATATCGCGGCCGCAAGGCCGCGGCCCGTGGTACAGGGGCGGAAGCGCTCGCCGCCGCCGCGCTCGAAGCCACGGGATGGGTGGTGCGGGCGCGACGGATGCGGACGGCGGCGGGCGAGATCGATATCATCGCCGAAAAAGAGGGCATGCTCGCCTTCATCGAGGTGAAGGCACGCCCCCGGCTCGCCGATGCAGCCGCCGCACTCTCGCCGCGCCAACGCGCGCGGCTGCTGCGCGCGGCCGAACTCGTGCTCGCCGCGCACCCCGACTGGGGCCGGCAGGGCGTGCGGTTCGACGTGCTCGTCGTGGACGCGGAGGGCCGTGCGCGGCGGATCAGCGATGCCTTCCGAGAGGAGTAGAAGCCGCCTACCGCTCCAGGCACATGGCCACTCCCATGCCTCCGCCGATGCAGAGCGTGGCGAGGCCCTTGTGCGCGTCCCGCCGCTGCATTTCGTGAAGGAGGGTCACCAGGATGCGCGCGCCCGAAGCGCCGATCGGGTGGCCGATCGCAATGGCCCCGCCATTCACGTTCACCTTCGCCGCATCCCAGCCCATCTCCTTGTTGACCGCGCAGGCCTGAGCGGCGAACGCCTCATTCGCCTCGATGAGATCGAGGTCGGAGACCTTCCAGCCGGCGCGCGCCAATGCCTTTCGGCTCGAAGGGATCGGGCCCGTGCCCATCACCGCCGGGTCCACGCCCGCGGTCGCGAAGGCGGCGATGCGGACAAGCGGTGTGAGGCCGCGTCGGGCCGCTTCCTTGGCGCTCATCACCACGACCGCCGCGGCCCCGTCATTGATGCCCGAGGCGTTGCCCGCGGTCACTGTGCCGTCCTTGCTGAAGGCGGGACGAAGCTTGGCCATCGATTCGAGGCTGGCGTCGTGGCGGATATATTCATCCTCGCTCACGGTGGTGTCGCCCTTGCGGGTCTTTACTGTGACCGGGGCGATCTCATCGCGGAAGCGCCCGGCCTTCTGGGCGCCTGAGGCCTTGTTCTGCGAGGCGAGCGCGAATTCATCCTGCTCCTCACGGGTGATCTGGTAGGCGCGGGCGACGTTCTCCGCGGTCGTGCCCATGTGGTAGCCGTGAAAGGCGTCCCAGAGCCCGTCTTTGATCATCGTATCGACGAAGCTCATATCGCCCATCTTCACGCCGGCGCGCAGATGCGCGCAGTGGGGCGCGAGAGTCATGTTCTCCTGCCCACCGGCGACGACGACGGCGCTTTGCCCACTTTCGACCTGCTGGGCGGCGAGCGCCACGGCGCGAAGCCCGGAGCCGCAGACCTGATTGATGCCGAAGGCGGTCTTGGAATCCGGAACGCCCGCCGCGCGCGCGGCCTGGCGTGCCGGGTTCATACCCTCCCCCGCGGCGAGGATCTGGCCGAGGATCACTTCGTCCACATCCTCGGGCGCGAGCTTCGCCCGCTTCATCGCCTCCCCGACCGCGACGCTGCCGAGCGTATGGGCTGGCGTTCCGCTGAAGGCGCCGTTGAAGCTGCCGACCGGAGTACGCGCCGCGCTGACGATGACGATTTCGTCCATGGCTGAGCCCTTCTTGTCCTGGCCTGTGGCTGAAAAACTTACGCCCCGTATATCAGGCGTCGAATATCGGCCGTCAAAGGGAGCCGATCCAGTCCCGGAACGGGCGCCACAGGGATGTCTTGGCGGTGGAGCCGGCGACCATGCCGATATGCCCGGCCGCCGGGGTATGCAGAACCGCGCCGGGAATGAGCGCGGCGAGCGGGCGGGCGCTTTCCGGCGGCACGATCCGGTCGCGCCCCGGCGCGGCGATAAAGGCAGGCATGCGCAATGCGGTGGGATCGACCGGCAGGCCGGCGACCCGCCAGGCCGTGCGAGCGGGGGTATTGGCACCGTACCAGCCGCCCAGGCACTCACGCGCCACCGGGGCGGCAAGCGGCACGCCATCATTCAGCCAATCCTCCAGGGCGACGAAGAGCCGCGCCCGCGCGCTTGCCGGGTCAATGTAGGAGAAGGAGCGGTATTTGGCGGCGACCCCGAAGGGGTCGAGGCCCGCGAACAGCATTTGCAGGCAATCGGTCGGCAGGCTCGCGCCGAAGGTAAAAAGGGGCGCAAAGAGCGGCAAGGTCCGCGCAAGCATCATCGGCCGCTCGGCGCCGGTGGCGTGGAAATCCCACGGAGTCGCCAGCAGGGCCAGCGCGCGGACTCGTTCCGGCCGGCGGAGTGCTGCGGCAAGCGCGAGCAGCCCCCCCATGCAGTAGCCGGCGAGTACGAACCGGCGTGGAAGCGCGGCAAGCGCCCGCTCGAGTCGGCCGGCAATATAGTCGGTGAGGGTGAAGCCGCGTTCGGGCTCGCCCGGCCAGCCCCAGTCGAGCAGCAGCGGCCGGAGGCCGGAAGCGGCGAGCCAGCGCAACATCGAATTCTCCTCCGAGAGGTCGAGCACATAGGCGCGATTGATCAGGCTCGGCACGAAGAGCACGGGAGGGGCGTTGCGCCGTCCGGTTCCGTAATCGAGCAGGCGCGTATCGCCTTCCTGCCAGAGCACGCCCGGGTCACGCAGCGTGCGTTGATAAGGATGGCGGCGATAGGCGGCGATGCCGGCGATCAGCTCCCGGTCCTGGCGGAGCGCCTCAGCCAGGACCGCCCGGCGGAATGCCTGCTCGGGAGGGCCGCCGGCGAGGCCGAGCGCCTGCCTCAGTCGCTCCGCCCCGTCCAGGAAGCTGGCGCTCGATCGCGGCCAGCCGTTCTTCGAGGCGGGCGAGGCGGCGATCGAGGCGCTCGAGCGCAGCATCGCCAGGAGAAGATGCAGCAGCAGGGGGCGCGGCCCCAGCCGGCGGAGCGGTCCCGGCCCTGGGGTCGTGATGGTCACGCGGCGGTTCGGAAACGTGGGAAGCGGGCAGCGCGCCGAGCAGCGCATTCGCAGCACCCGCCCAAAGCGAGAGCAGGCGAATCCAGCTCTCCTGCGCCTCGCGGTCGCTGCCGAGAGCGGCGAGCTCGCTTTGCCAGAGCGTGATCCAGTCGCGCGCCATCGTCTCGATCTCGGCCGCCGCGGGCGGCAATGTGTCCGGTCCCGGCGCCTCGGTCATCCCTCATCCTTCCTCCCGGCACCCGATCGCCGAAATGTCAGGCCCGTGGAGCCGCGAGCCAACGCCGCGGAGGATCGGGCACTTCAGCCAACGCCCGCGCCGCTCCGGGCGGAGGCGGCACGGGCGGACCATAGACGCAAGCGCCAGGGCACGGAACGATTCGCGCGCGACCGTGTCCTTGTGCGCAAGCTTTCCCGCATTCCCATGCGACATGGATCGGCTCTACCATCCGGCCAGGGTCGAGGACGGACAAGCCATGTCGCAAATCCACGAGAACGAGGCGCCTGTAGCCGACGCCCCCCGCGGGCCGCCGGTGGTCGTCAAGAAATACGCCAACCGGCGCCTCTACAACACGGAGAGCTCAAGCTACATCACGCTCGACACTTTGGCCGAGATGGTGCGCGCCGGGCGGGATTTCGTAGTCTATGACGCGAAGACCGGAGAGGACATCACGCGCGGCGTGCTGACCCAGATCATCGTCGAGGAGGAGAACAAGGGCCGTGCGCTGCTGCCTACGGGCTTCTTGCGCCAGCTCATAGCCTTCTATGGCGATTCCCTCCAGAATCTGGTGCCGCGCTATCTCGAGCAGGCAATGGCGAACTTCGCCCGTCAGCAGCAGGAGATGCGCAAGGCGATGCAGCAGACGATGGGAAACCTCTTTCCTTTCAACATGGAGGAAATGGGCCGCCAGATGGAGCGGGCCATGACCCTCTTCACCCCGTTCTACCGCCCGCCCGGCGGCGAGATGCCGGCTGCCTCCCCTGCGCCGGACCTGGCTGAGGAGGAGATCGAAGCCTTGCGCGCCGAGGTGGCGAGCCTCCGTCAGCAGCTCGCCGAGGCCCGCGCGACGCGTGCCAAGGCCGTGGCCAAACCCCGCGGCGAGGATGCCGGGCCTCATTGAGAACCGGGCCTCACCGAGAGTTGTCCTGGAAACGTAACCTCTTGTTGCGACGCTGGAATGCCAATTTATGGTTAAGATTGTCTTGGGATTGACTAAATTATAAGACATCCATCAATTTTTCGGCCATATTATGGATGACACCTGGACCCGCTGTCCGGTATGGAGACGCGGGTAAGAGATTTTGGAATGATTATGGGGAGTGTTGGGTGGTCGAGCGCCCGGAGGAGCACGCTCATATCGCTGCCGGTTCGCCTTCGCCTGGACGAGAGGCCACAGCCTCGCGGCGGCGTGGCCGGCCGCAGAGCCGCGCGGTCGCGGCGGACCGCCATGTCGGCGCCCGTATCCGCGAACGGCGGCTGATGCTGGGGCTTTCCCAGCAGCAGCTGGCAAGGCTGATCGGCGTCACCTATCAGCAGGCACACAAGTACGAACGTGGGCTCAACCGGATCTCGGCGGGCCGACTGTTCGAGATTGCGCAGGTTCTGCACGTGCCGATCTCGTGGTTCTTCGAAGGTCTCGGGGAAGAGGGCGCGGCCCCGACCCTGACCGCGGGTCAGCGGCGGGTGCTGGAGCTTGCCCGCAACTTTTCGGCGATTCACAATGAGCGGCACCAGGAGGCGCTGAGCGAGATGGCCCGCGTCCTGGCCGCCCAGGCAGCCTGCGGGCGTTCCTCCCCGTAAGGCTCGATTTCGTCGCCTGGAGCGTGATGACCGGAGGCGGAATCACCGCAGGTCTAAATCACGCGATAAAACAATGACCAAGAGCGGGATGAGTGAGGGCGAGTGATCTCATCACGCCCTGGGCCACACCCGGGATCAGCGATTCATCAGGATCGGCAGCCGGGCGTGCTCAAGCACGTGGCGTGTCACGCCGCCGAGGATAAGCTGGCGAAGGCGGGAGTGCGAATAGGCACCCATGGCCAGAAGATCGGCCTCAAAGGCCGCCGCTGCCGCCAGCAGACCCGCGCCCACCACGCCCTCCACCGGGCTGAACATCCGGATCTGGGCGACGACACCATGCATGGCGAGATACGGCACCACCTCCTGCGCGGTCGGACCGCGGCGCTGATAGCCCTCGGAAGAAAAGATGCAGACGGCGTCGGCCTCCCGAAGCCAGGGCAGCGCGGCTGTAACGGCTGATGCAGATTCGGCGGTGCCGTTCCACGCAAGGCCGACGCGCCGGCCGATGACGGAGGGCGCCGTAGAGGGCGCGAGCAGCACCGGACGGCCCGAGTCGAACAGCACGGCGTGCAGCGCATCCGCCGAGGCGGTTTCACCCTCGACCTCGGGGCGAGCGACAACGGTCAAATCGGCCAGGCGCGCCTGCTGGGCCACCAGCTCCTCCTCGCGGCCAGTGGCCACGGTGAAACTCGCGGTTGCCACCGGCTCGGCGTTTCGGGGCTCGGCGAGCTTGATCCCGTGCTCGGCGAGCGCACGGTCGAAGAGGCTGCGGATCGCCGTGGCGCGCTCGCTGCTCTCCTTCTCGGTCGCGGCCATCATCTCCTCGATCATCGCGCCTGATAGGCCCTCTCCGGCGAGAGGGGCCACGTCGCGCGCATCGACATGGACATGCAGACCAGCCACGTGCGCGCCCCAGATCTTGGCGGCCACGAGTGTGGTGGCCAGAGCCGACTCGCCAGCGGCTGTGTTGGAGATCGGCAGCAGGATTTTGCGAATCGTCATCGCTCCCTCACTCGGTCCGGTGATGGGTGACATCAAGCCTCGATCAGGAGCTTAGCACGGTTCGGTCCCCGGTTTGGCAAGCTGGAGCGCCGCCGCGAGTATCACCCCGGACGGACCGTCCGCATGGAGCCTGTGCCACCCCTTGGGCCACCCCTGGGACGGGACTGGCGAGCCCTCCCGCCCGAACGAAGTTGCCGCCTGGCGGAGAACCGCCTGCGTCGCGTCGGAAGGATCGGGCTCCGCCGCCGCGCCGCGCGCTTTCACTCGGTTTTCGAGAATGGGGAGCGGCGCTTCCAGCCAGAGACCGAGGAACGGAATGCCGGCCGATGAGGCGGCGGCCTCGATGGCTGCGCGGTTCGCCGGATCGAGAAACGTGGCATCTGCGATCACCGCGTGGCCGAGACTTGCCGCTTCGATGGCGGCGGCCATGAGGGACGCATGCACGGCCAGGTTCTCCGCGGGCGTATAGGCCGCATCGGGCAGCCTAGTTTCGGGGCTGACGCCGTGCCGGCGCTTGCGCAGCACGTCGCTCGACATCACCAGCGCGCCAGGCGCGGCGCCGATCCGGGGTGCAAGGGCGTCGGCGAGGGTGGATTTGCCGCTGCCGGGCAGGCCCCCGACCGCGATCAGCGTTGGCGCGACAGGATGAAGGAAGCCGTTTGCTGCAGCGAGAAAACACAGCGCATCCTTTTGCAGGCCGCGGGAAGCCTGGACATGGGCGCGCACCATGGCTCTCAGTGAAAGAAAGGGCGGCAGTCCGCCGACCAGCCCGAAATCGCCGCGCCAAGCGATATAGCTGTTGAGCACGCGGTTGGCGTTCGCCCGATCGCCCCTCGCTTCGAGGTCCATCAGCAGAAAGGCGAGATCGTAGCCAAGATCGACGCTCGCCAGCTGCTCATCGAACTCGAGGGCATCGAACGGCACCGGTTCGCCCTGCCAGAGGCAGAGATTGCCGAGATGGAGATCGCCATGGGCCCGGCGGACGAAACCCTGCTCCGCGCGCCGGACGAGCCAATCCGACCGGGCCTGGAGCGCTTCCAGCAACGTTTTTTCCCAGGCCAGGATCTCGGACTCGGGGAGCCCTGCCGCGAGCGCGGAGATACGAATCTCGCCAACGAGCCGCTGAAGCGAGGCGAGATGATCGATGCCGGAAAGCGGCGCGAGACCCGCATGGTAGCGGGCAATGGCCCGGCCGAGCGCGCGGGCAAGGCGTGACGTGAGGCGGCCCGAATCGGCAATGCGATCGAGAAAATCCTCTTCGGGGACGCGCGCCATGCGCAACAGCCACTCGATTGGCTCGCCTTGCTCATCGAGCGCGAGGCTGCCGTCCGGGCGGCGCACCAGAGGCACGACATCGCGATAGAGGCCGGGGGCGGCAGGGCCATTCAGCGCCAGTTCCCGTAGAAGGAAACGATGCCGGGCGGCGAGGCTGGTGAAGTCGAGATAGGGGAAGGAAACCGCCTTCTTCAGTTTCCAGGCGGTATCGCGGCCAAGAAAGACGGCGGAGATGTGGGTTTCCAATGGGGCTGCACCGGCAAGCCGGGAGAGGAACCTTGCCGTCTCGCGCTGCGCCGCCGGGATCGTCACCGATGCCGCCCCGTTCAGAATGATAAGGTTCAGGGATAAAGCATGCCGGTTTGCCAGCCCGTGCCGGCGCGGACGAAAATCCTGCGCTCGTGCAGCCGGAAGGGGCGCTCCTGCCAGAACTCGAACCGTGCGGGCATCAGCCGGAAGCCTGACCAGAAAGGTGGGCGGGGTACCACCTCACCCGGATAGCGGGCCTCGAACGAAGCGACCCGCGCCTCGAGCGCGGCACGGGAGGCGAGCGGCCGGGACTGGTCCGAGGCCCAGGCGCCGATGCGGGAGAGGCGTGGGCGCGAGCCGTAATATTCATCCGCCTCCGCTTCGGTGACGGCGGCCGTGCTTCCCTCGATGCGGATCTGGCGTGAAAGGGATTTCCAGTAGAAAAGGAGGGCGGCTCCCGGATTGGCGGCCAGTTCCATTCCCTTGCGGCTTTCGAAGTTGGTGTAGAAGACGAAGCCGTGCTCGTCCCAGCCCTTGAGAAGGACGATGCGGGCCGAGGGCGCGCCGTCCGTGGTTGCGGTCGCGAGTGTCATCGCGTTGGGGTTGTCGGGCTCGGCTGCCTCGGCCGCGGCGAACCATTCTCCGAACAGGCCGAAGGGAACCTCGTTCGCCACGTGTTCGGCTCCGATCTCGATCCCGGTTTTGACCATGGCCTGATCTCTCCCTCGATGGACGGCCCCTTCATGGATGGCAAGGAATAGAGCCGATCACGGCGCGCGGAAATCGCCGTCCCCCTTGCCGGGCCGGGCCAGGACGTGCCACTCGACTAGAGCGGGATGAGATCGCTCGCGCTCACTCATCCCGCTCTTGGTCATTGTTTTATCGCGTGATTTAGACCTACGGTGATTCCGCCTCCGGTCATCACGCTCTGGGCAAAGCTTCGGCGTCTTTCTCCGGTGCGCCGCCACAAGGACAAATCATGCTTGAAGGAGCTACCACCAGCCCCGTCAAAGGCACATTGCTCGCAGGAAAGCGTGGCCTGATCCTCGGGCTCGCGAATGAGCGCTCGCTCGCCTGGGGGATTGCCGCCGCCTGCGCCGCGCAGGGCGCCGATCTCGCCTTCACCTATCAGGGGGAGGCGCTCGGGCGGCGGGTACGGCCACTCGCCGAAAGCCTCGGATCGCGCATCACGCTGCCCTGCGACGTTGCCGAGCCGGGGGCGATTGCCGCAACATTCGAGACGCTGCGAGGCCATTGGAGCGAGCTTGATTTCCTGGTCCACGCGGTCGGCTTCGCAGATAAGACCTATCTCCGCGGCCGCTATCTCGACACGCCGCGCGAGGCCTTTCTGCAGGCGCTCGATATTTCCTGCTACTCGTTCGTCGCTCTCGCACGCGAGGCCGTGCCGATGATGCGGCCGGGCGGCGCCCTGCTCACCCTCACCTATCTCGGGGCCGAGCGCGTGATGCCGCATTACAACGTGATGGGAGTGGCGAAGGCGGCGCTGGAGGCATCCGTCCGCTATCTCGCGGCAGATCTCGGCGGCGTGGGTATCCGCGTCAATGCGATCAGCGCCGGGCCGATCAAGACGCTTGCCGCCTCGGGCATCGGCGATTTCCGCTATATCCTGCGCTGGAATCAGCTCAACAGTCCGCTCGAACGCAATGTGACGATCGAGGAGGTGGGCGCCGCCGCCCTCTATCTTCTCTCCGATCTTTCCGCCGGCGTGACCGGGGAGGTGCATCATGTCGATTGCGGCTATCACCTCGTCGGCATGAAAAACCCGAACGCGCCGGACATCGCCGTCGCCCAGGATTCCTGAAGCTTGTCCTACAACAGCTTCGGCCGGCTTTTTCGTCTGACGACCTGGGGAGAGAGCCATGGGCCGGCGATCGGTTGCGTCGTCGATGGCTGTCCTCCGCGCATCCGCCTTTCCGAGGCGGATATCCAGCCCTGGCTCGATCGCAGGCGGCCGGGGCAGTCGCGTTTCACGACCCAGCGCGCGGAGCCGGACCAGGTGCGGATTCTCTCCGGTGTGTTCGAGGGCGAGACCACCGGCACGCCGATCGCGCTCATGATCGAGAATGTCGACCAGCGATCAAAGGACTATTCCGAAATCAAGGACCGCTTCCGCCCCGGTCATGCCGACCTCACTTACGAGTTGAAATACGGGGTGCGGGATTATCGGGGCGGCGGGCGGGCCTCGGCGCGGGAAACGGCGATGCGGGTGGCTGCGGGCGCGATCGCCCGGCGGGTGCTGGGTGAGGCTGCGCGCATTCGCGGCGCCCTCATCCAGATCGGGCCCCACCGCATCGAGCGGGACCGCTGGGACTGGGAGGAAGTGGACGCCAATCCTTTCTTCTGCCCCGATCCCGGGACCGTCCCGCTCTGGGACGAGTATCTCGGCACGGTCCGCAAGGCCGGCTCCTCCGTCGGCGCCGTCATCGAGGTGGTGGCCGAAGGTGTGCCACCCGGCCTCGGCGCGCCCGTGTACGGCAAGCTCGACGCCGACCTCGCAGCCGGGCTGATGGGAATCAATGCGGTCAAGGGGGTCGAGATCGGTGAGGGCTTCGCGGCGGCCGTCCTTCGCGGCGAAGAGAACGCCGACGAAATGCGGATGGAGCAGGGCGAGGTCCGGTTTCTCACCAACCATGCCGGCGGGATTCTGGGCGGCATCTCTAGCGGCGCGCCGATCGTCGCCCGCTTCGCCGTGAAGCCCACGAGCTCGATCCTGATCCCGCGCCATTCGGTCGATCGCTCCGGCGCGGACATCGCGGTGATGACCAAAGGCCGCCATGACCCCTGTGTGGGCATCCGTGCCGTGCCGGTCGGCGAGGCGATGGTGGCGCTCGTGCTCGCGGACCATCTGCTGCGGCACCGCGCCCAGAACCCGGATGCTCCTGACCGCCCACGCCTGCCGCGGAATTGAGCCCTTTTGAGAGTGCTACTGCGGTGGTCGTCCGACGCGTCTTTCTGCGCTTCCGGTGCTCACGGCCCTATTAAGGCCGCTCCGCTCCGGTTCTCGAAAGCCGCGCCGGTCCAGCGCCTGCGGCGCTTCCGACTCACCACAGCGCATTCTCAAAAAGGGCTCTAAGGCTGGGCGCCCCTTGCTCTTGCCGCCTGCGACGGCCGATGCGAAGGTCCAGACGCGGTCATTCCTGCGGACAAGGACGATATGGCGAAGATCAAAGTGGAGACCCCGCTCGTCGAGCTCGACGGCGACGAGATGACGCGGATCATCTGGGGCTTCATCAAGCAGAAGCTCATTTTGCCTTATCTCGACATCGAACTTAAGTATTTCGATCTCGGCATCGAAAGCCGGGATCGCACCGATGATCAGATCACCGTCGATGCGGCGCATGCGATCCGCGAGTACGGTGTTGGCGTGAAATGCGCGACCATCACGCCGGACGAAGCGCGGGTGAAGGAGTTCAATCTCAAGAAGATGTGGCGCAGCCCGAACGGCACGCTGCGCAATATCCTCGACGGCACGATCTTCCGCGAGCCGATCATCTGTAGGAATGTGCCGCGCCTCGTTCCCCACTGGACCAAGCCGATCGTCATAGGGCGCCATGCCTATGGCGATGTGTATCGCGCGACGGACCTGAAGATCCCCGGGCCGGGCAAGGTCACGCTGACCTACCAGCCCGAAGGGGGCGGCCCGGCCGAGGTCTTCGACGTGCATGATTTCAAGGGTGGCGGCGGGGTGGTGCTCGGGATGCACAATACCCGCAAATCGATCGAAGGGTTCGCGCGGGCGAGCTTCCATTATGCGCTGGCGCGCAAATACCCGATGTATCTGTCGACCAAGAACACGATCCTCAAGGCCTATGACGGATTTTTCAAGAATGTGTTCCAGGAGATCTACGAGAAGGAATTCCAGGCGGAGTTCGAGAAGAACAACCTTACGTATGAGCACCGCTTGATCGATGACATGGTGGCTGCCTCGCTCAAATGGTCGGGCGGGTATGTGTGGGCCTGCAAGAACTATGACGGCGATGTGCAGAGCGACACGGTGGCGCAAGGCTTCGGCTCTCTCGGCCTGATGACGAGCGTGCTGATGAGCCCGGACGGCAAGACGGTGGAGGCGGAGGCGGCGCACGGCACGGTGACCCGCCATTACCGCGAGTACCAGAAAGGCCGCGAGACCTCGACCAACCCGATCGCCTCGATCTTCGCCTGGACACGCGGGCTCGCCTATCGCGGCCGCTTCGACAATACCCGGGAGGTCACGCATTTTGCCGAGACGCTCGAGCGCGTCTGCGTGGAGACCGTGGAATCGGGCGCGATGACCAAGGACCTCGCGGTCCTGATCGGCAAGGATCAGCCCTGGCTCAATACCGAGGCATTCCTCGCCAAGATCGACGAGAATCTCGGCCGCGCGATGAGCGCCGGCTGAGACGATGGACGAATTTCATAAGCCCGGGGCGACAGTCGGGCAGCGGCTCGCCGAGCCTTCCCCGATCGGTCGGCCCCAAATTGGAAGACGGGGCGTGCTTGCAAGCGGGCTGATCGCCGGCCTGACGCTCGCGACCACGCGGGTCGAGGCGCAGGTGATCAACACCGATATGGTGGGGCTCGATGCAGGCGAGGCGCGGATTCCCGTCGGCGGAGATCAGGTTCCGGCGTACTATGCCAAGCCCGATCATGGTGGGCCGTTCCCGATCGTCCTCGTGATCGAGGAGATTTTCGGCGTCCATCATTATATCCAGGATATCTGCCGGCGCCTCGCCAAGGCGGGCTATCTCGGCATCGCGCCCGAGCTTTACTGGCGTTTCCCGCAACTTGGGCAATTGACCAGCGCGGACCAGATCGTGAGCCAGGTGATCTCGAAGACGCCTGATGCCGATGTGATGCGCGATCTCGATGGAGCGGCCGCCTGGGCGGCGGCGCATGGCGGGGATGCGCAAAGGCTCGCGGTGATCGGCTTCTGCCGCGGCGGCCGCGATGTCTGGCTCTATGCCGCGCACAACCCCAAGCTTCGGGCGGCGGTGGCGTGGTACGGTCCGCTCGGCGGCCAGACCTCGCCGATCCAGCCGCGGACGGCGCTCGACGTTGCCGGGGAGATTCACTGCCCGCTGCTCGGGCTCTATGGCGGGCAGGATCCTTCAAGCTCGCCGGCGCAGATCGCGGAGGCCGAGGCAAAAGCGAAGGAAGCCGGGCGGACGGTCGAGATCATCGTCTATCCGGATGCGCCGCACGGTTTCCATGCCGATTATCGGCCGAGCTATCGCAAGGCGGACGCCGAGAATGGCTGGCAACACATGCTTGCCTGGCTTCATCGCTACGACGCGTGAACGGAGACGCTGCCGGTCGGCCGGCCCGGGGGGCCGAGACAGGCTTCGCGGCGGGCATGCTCGCGCGCGTGCATTCCTTCGCCTTCGTCGGCATCGAGGCGGTTCCGGTGGAGGTGCAGGTGCAGATCTCCTCAGGTCTGCCGGCCTTCCTCATCGTCGGGCTTGCCGACAAGGCGGTGGCGGAATCGCGTGAGCGGGTACGTGCGGCGCTGACGGCAATGGGGCTTGCGGTGCCGCCGCGCCGTGTCCTCGTCAACCTCGCGCCGGCGGATCTGCTGAAGGAAGGAAGCCATTTCGATCTGCCGATCGCGCTCGCGCTACTCGCGGCGATGGGCGTGCTGCCAATCGAGGAGATCGCGGGCTTCGCGGCCTTGGGAGAGCTTTCGCTCGATGGCGGACTTACCCCGGTGGGGGGTGTGCTGCCGGCAGCGCTTGGCGCTGCGAACCGTGATCTTGGGTTGATCTGCCCCGAGGCCCAGGGCGGCGAGGCGGCATGGGCAGGCCAGATCGAAGTGCTGGCGCCGGCGAGCCTCATTTCCATTGTGAATCACTTTAAGGGCAGCCAAGTGCTGAGCCCGCCGGAGCCGCCCGGCGTGCAGCCAGCCGGCGATGTGCCGGACCTTGCCGAGGTGAAGGGGATGGAGACGGCGCGGCGCGCGCTCGAGATCGCGGCTGCGGGCGGGCACAATCTTTTGCTGATCGGGCCGCCGGGAGCCGGGAAATCGATGCTGGCCGCGCGCCTGCCCGGGCTTTTGCCCGACCTCAACGCGGCTCAGGCGCTCGAGGTCAGCATGGTCCACAGCCTCGCGCGGATGCTCGAAGGCGGGCGGCTGATCAAGCGCCCGCCTTTCCGCGAGCCGCATCATTCAGCGAGCATGGCGGCGCTGGCAGGCGGCGGCAATCGGGCAAGCCCGGGCGAGATCAGCCTTGCCCATGGCGGTGTTCTTTTTCTCGACGAGCTGCCGGAATTTCCCCGCCAGGCGCTGGATGCGCTCCGCCAGCCGATGGAGACCGGGCGCACGACGGTGGCCCGCGCGGCGGCGCATCTCACCTATCCGGCGCGGTTTCAGCTCGTCGCGGCGATGAATCCCTGCCGTTGCGGCTATCTCGGCGATGCCGGACGCGAATGCGGCCGGGCGCCGCGATGCGGGGAGGATTATCAGACCCGGATCAGCGGCCCCCTGCTCGACCGGATGGACCTCACGGTGGAGGTGCAGCCCGTGCCGACTTCGGTGCTTTCCCGCGCGCCGGCGGGCGAGTCGAGCGGAACGGTGGCAGGGCGAGTCGCTGTGGCGCGGGCTGTGCAGGCGGCGCGCTATGGCGAGACGGGGCCGCTGAATGCGGCGGCAGACCCCGGCAAGTTCGCGATCACGCCGGAGGCACGACAATTTGTCGAGGAGGCAGCCGAACGGCTCGGCTTTTCCGCGCGGGGCTACACGCGTGTGCTGAGGGTCGCCCGCACCATCGCCGATCTTGCGGCAATCGAGAGGGTGGAGCGGACGCATGTGGCGGAGGCGTTTCGCTTCCGCCATCGCATTCCCGGCCGCGCGATGCCCGGCCGGAGTGGATGAAAGCGCTCAGGCTGCGCGCAGAAGCCGTCCGGCCACCACGTCGAGCTTCGCCGTCAGCAGCGGATTGCGCGCAGCAGGCGCGGTGATGATCGCGTGCTCGAGCGCGCGCTGGCACCCGGCATGGCAGAGCAGGCGCGGCTTCGCGAGGCGCGGCAGAACAGCGCGCAGCAGGGCCTGCGCATGGGCCGCATTCTCGTTGAGGGTGCGGATCACGGTCTCGACCGTGACGTGCTCATGCTCCGGATGCCAGCAATCATAGTCGGTGACCATGGCGACCGTCGCGTAGCAGAGCTCCGCCTCACGAGCGAGCTTGGCTTCGGGCATGTTGGTCATGCCGATCACCGAAGCGCCCCAGGAGCGATAGAGGGCGCTTTCCGCGCGCGTCGAGAATTGCGGGCCTTCCATGACGAGATAGGTGCCGCCGCGCGAGAAGGAGAGGCCGATCTCGCCTGCCGCCGCCGCGAGTGCATCGCCGAGGCGGGAGCAGACCGGGTCGGCCATCGAGACATGGGCGACGCAGCCATCGCCGAAGAAGCTTTTCTCGCGCGCGAAGCTGCGATCGATGAACTGATCGACGATCACGAACTGGCCTGGCGCAAGCTCTTCCTTCAGGCTGCCGACCGCCGAAAGCGAGAGGATCTCGGTCACGCCGACGCGCTTCAGCGCATCGATATTGGCGCGATAATTAAGATGGGTGGGCGAAAGCGGATGGCCGCGCCCATGGCGGGAGAGAAAGACGCAAGGATAGCCGTCGAGCCGGCCGAAGAGCAGCGCATCCGAAGGTGCCCCCCAAGGGGTATGGAGACGCTCCCAGCGTTTTTCCTCAAGCCCCTCGATCTCGTAGAGCCCGGAGCCGCCGATCACTCCGATCAGCGGCGCGACATCATCAGCCATCAATGCTCCACATCGGACCAGACCTTGCGCTTGAGCGCATAAGTCAAGCCGGTGAGGAAGACAAGGAAGAGAACGACGCGCACGCCGATCCGCTTGCGCTCTTCCATGTGCGGATTGGCGACGAAATAGAGGAAGGTCGCGACATCGTGGGCCATCTGCTCGACCGTCGCCGGCGTGCCGTCCGCATACTGGACGAGCCCGTCATGAAGCGGCGGCGGCATGGCGATAAAATTCCCAGGGAAATAGATGTTGTAGTACCGCCCAGGCGGCACATTCACGCCCGAGGGCGGGTTTCGAAAGCCGTTGAGGATCGCATAGATGAAGCTCGGCCCGCCCTCGAAGGCATTGGCCATCAGCGACATGTCGGGCGGCACGGCGCCATTGAAGGTGGCCTTCGCGGCCGCGACCGAGGGGAAGGGCGAAGGGAAGGCGTCGGCCGGCTTGCCCGGCTTGCCGTTGACCATCACCGAAGCGGCGATCGCCGCGATCTCCGGATCATTGAAGCCGATGCCGGCGAGATCGCGGAAATGCATCTGCGTCATCGAATGGCAGGCTGAGCAGACCTGCTTGTAAACCTGATAGCCGCGCTGCGCGGCTGCGCGGTCGAACGTGCCGAACGGGCCTTCGAAGCTCCAATAGACATGGGGCAGCGGCGGCGTTTCCTGGGCCTCGGCCCGCACAAGGCCAAAACTCAGGAGCAGCAGGGCCGCGAGGGCGAGCGGGCGCATCAGGCCTGCTCCATCGGCTGCGCCGCGGCCCCGGCGGGCAGCGCGCCCCCGCCTCCCAGCACTCGCTTGCTGATGCTTTCGGGCAATGGAAGCGGGCGTTCGACCAAGCCGAGTACGGGCAGCAGCACGAGGAAATGGATGAAGTAATAGGCGGTCGCGAAACGGCCGAGCAGGATGAAGATGCCGACCGGCTGGTTCGAGCCGACATAGCCGAGCAGGAACACGTCTGCGACCAGCACGACCATGAACCAGCGATAGATCGGGCGGAAACGGCAGCTCCGGACCGGGCTCGTATCGAGCCAGGGCAGGACGAAGAGGATGAGGATCGAGCCGAAAAGAAGCGTCACGCCACCGAGCTTGTTCGGCACCGAGCGCAGGATCGCGTAGAAGGGCAGGAAGTACCATTCCGGCACGATATCGGAGGGTGTCTGCAGCGGATCGGCCTGAATGTCGTTGTTCGGATCGGCGAGAAGATGGGGCAGGAAGAAGACGAGAATGGCAAGGACGATGAGATAGACGCAGACACCGATGCTGTCCTTCACCGTGTAGTAGGGATGGAAGGGCACGGTGTCCTGCGGTCCTTTGACATCGATGCCGAGCGGATTGTTCGAGCCCACCGTGTGCAGCGCCATCACATGCAGGGCGACGACGCCGACGATGATGAAGGGCAGCAGGTAGTGCAGGCTGAAGAAGCGGTTCAGCGTGGGGTTGGCGACTGCGAAGCCACCCCAGAGCCAGGTGACGATGCCGTGGCCGACGACCGGGATCGCGGAGAAGAGGTTGGTGATGACGGTGGCGCCCCAGAAGGACATCTGGCCCCACGGCAGGACATAGCCCATGAAGGCTGTCGCCATCATCAACAGCAGCAGCACGACGCCGATCATCCAGATGAGCTCGCGCGGCTTCTTGTAGGAGCCGTAATAAAGACCGCGAAAGATATGGACATAGACGACGACGAAGAAGAGCGAGGCGCCGTTCATGTGGATGTAGCGGATCATCCAGCCCCAGTTCACGTCGCGCATGATCCGGTGCACGGAATCGAAAGCGCCGCCGGTGCTGGGATCGTAGTTCATTGCGAGGAAGATGCCGGTCACGATCATGATCGCGAGATTGACCGTGGCGAGCGCGCCGAAATTCCAGAAATAATTGAAGTTCTTCGGCGTCGGGAAGGCGCGATATTCCTTCTGCATCGCCGTGAAGATGGGGAGCCTGGCGTCGATCCAGTGCACCACCGGATTCTTGAACTCGTTATTCTTGAGACCCAGCTCGGCCATCGTTTTCTCGCTTCTTCCCTAGTCTGCGCGGAACGAGCGGCCGGCCCTCCCGCCCCGACCGGAACCCGTTGCCCAGCGAAAGGGCGACGGGGAAGGCTGGCCGGCGAATCGGACAGTCACAAGTCACCGCGCGGCCGGGTCGCCCCGGCCGCAGACTGGGCGCATATTAGGTGGCCGGTCTGGCTCCTGCAACACGCCCCCAACCTCAGTGAGTAGGGTCATTGAGCAGGGTGGTCCGCCAGCAGGCGACAGAGAATCATTCGGCGGGGAAAAGAGGGGTCTTATGGAAACCGGTCCCGGCTTGGATCAGCATGGGGAACAGGCGCCGCCGCACGTGGCGCTCAAGGACGAGGCGAGCGCGTGGTTCCGTTCGCTGCAAGGACGAATCATCGCCGCGTTCGAGGCGATCGAGGACGAAATGACCTCTCCGGGCCTGGGGGGGTGTCCCGCGGGGCGTTTCGTTCGTACCCCCTGGACGCAGCCCACGCTTTCGGGCGGCGGGGAGATGGCCGTGATGCGTGGGCGCGTCTTCGAGAAGGTGGGCGTGAATGTCTCGGTCGTCGTCGGCAGCTTCGATGCGGAGTTTCGCCGCCAGATCCCTGGCGCCGAGACGGACCCGCGCTTCTCGGCGATGGGCATCAGCCTGGTTGCGCACATGCAGAGCCCGCACGTGCCTGCCGTGCATATGAACACGCGCATGGTGATCACCACGCGCGGCTGGTTTGGCGGCGGCGCGGACCTCACGCCCATGCGGCTCGACACGTCCGAGGCCAAGGAAGACGCGGGAATTTTTCACGCCGCGCTCCGTGAGGCCTGTGAGCGGCACGATGCGGGCTATTATCCGCGGTTCAAGGAGTGGTGCGATCGCTATTTCTATCTGCCGCACCGGGCTGAGCCGCGCGGCGCCGGCGGCATCTTCTTCGATCATCTCGCGAGCGGCGATGCCGGCGCGGACTTCGCCTTCGTGCGCGATGTCGGGCTCGCTTTCCTCGATGTCTATCCGCGTATCGTCAGGGCGCGGATGGAACGGCCTTGGAATGAGGAGGAGCGCATGCATCAACTCGTCCGCCGTGGGCGGTATGTGGAATTCAACCTGCTCTACGATCGCGGCACGGCCTTTGGGCTGAAGACCGGCGGCAATCCGGAAGCGATTTTGATGAGCATGCCGCCCGAGGTCCGCTGGCCATGATGCGCCGCATTCGTTGAATTATTGCGCGAGCGCCTGGTTGCGGACGAGACGGGCATAGAGCCCCTCGTCGGCGAGGAGCTGGGCATGGCTGCCCTGCTCGACATCGCGCCCATCGGCGATGGCGACGACGAGGTCGGCATCGCGCACGGTCGAGAGCCGATGCGCGATCACGATCGTCGTGCGGCCGCGTCGCAGCCGTGCCAGCGCCACCTGAACCGCCGCTTCGCTCTCCGTGTCGAGTGCGCTCGTCGCCTCGTCGAGCAGCAGGATGCGCGGGTTGCGCAGGAGCGCGCGGGCCAGTGCCACGCGCTGGCGCTGGCCACCGGAAAGGCGCTGGCCGCCGGGGCCCACGCGGGTGAGATAGCCCTCGGGCAGGGCGGCGATGAAATCGGCGGCAGCCGCCGCCTGCGCCGCCGCCTCGATCGCCTCATCCGAGGTGTCCGGCCGGCCCATCCGGATATTGGCGGCAATGGTGTCGTCGAAGAGCAGGGGGTCCTGCCCGACATAGGCGATGGCATCGCGCAGGCTGGCGAGGGTGAGTTGGCGGACATCGACGCCGTCGATCACGATCTTTCCCCCTGTCGCGTCATGCAGCCGCGGGATGAGGGCAAGCGCGGTCGATTTGCCGGCTCCGGACGGTCCGACCAACGCGAGCGTCAGGCCGGGTGCCACCTCGAAATTGAGGTCGACCAGGCCGGCACGTCCATCCGGATAGACGAAGTGGGCATGCTCGAACTGCACGCGGCCGGAGCCGGGGGGCAGCGGGATGGACTCCGGCGCGTCGATGATCGTTGGCCGCTCATCGACGACCGCGAAGATCCGCGCGAGGCCGGCCAGCCCCTCCTGCAGTGCGGCGTTGAGCGAGCCCAGCGCGCGCAGCGGCCGCGAGGCGATCAGGAGCGCGGCCACGAAGCCCGTGAAATTGCCGATCGTGTGGCCGCCGAGGGCGGCACGCCAACCGGCGAAGCCGATGACGAGGGCGACGGCCGTGCCGCCAAGCACCTCCAGCACCGGATCGACACGCGCGCGATTGCGGGCCATGCGGTAAAGCGCCCGGTAGAGATGGTCGAAGGCCGTGGCGGCACGCGCCCGCTCCATCTCCTCCAGCCGATAGGCCCGCACGATACGCGCCTGGCCGAAGCTCTCATTGAGCATGGCCGCGGCCTCTCCGGTCCGTTCCTGCATGCCGCTCGAGGCACGGCGGATTCTGGCCCCGAGGCGAAGGATGGGCAGGCCCGCGAGCGGATAAAGGGCGGCGGCGATCAGCGTCAGCAGCCAGTCGAGCCAGAGCATCGAGGCGATCAGCCCGACGACGGTGAAGACGTCCGCAAGCCCATTGAGGGCACGCGAAAGTGCCTCCCGGATCACGGTGGCATCGGTGGTGAAGCGGGCCGCGAGCTGCGCCGGCGCTTCCCGCTCGACCCGGGCGAGGTCGGCATGGACGAGATGATCGAACATCCGCCCCTGGAGCGAGCGGACTACCCGCAGCACCAGCTTTTGGACCAGCACGCTCTGGCCATATTGGGCGCCCGCCTTGAGCGCCGAGACGATCACCACGATCACCGGCACCTGGTAGAGGATGCGCGGGTCCTTGTCGGCGAACATCGTGAAGGCGTGGTCGATGATCACCGGGTAGAGGGCCGTGGTGCCGGCCATCAGCAGGGTGAGGATGAGGATCGGCGCGAAGAGCGCCCGCTGGGCAAGGATGTGCTCCCGCCACAGCCGGGCGACGAGGGCGCGGGTAGAATCCGGGGGGGGCTTGAGCATCAGCGCGCTTTATCAGCCGGAGAGGCGCGTTAGAAGCTCGGCGCGGCAGGCGTCGGCATCGGCGATGCATCCGCCAGCCAGCCACCAGGCGCGGACAGCGGCCAGCGTCGCGCCCACGGCCGGGCCCGGACTCATCCCGAGTGCCAGCGCATCGCGACCCGCCAAGGGAAAGACCGGGCGGGACTGGCTCGCAAGCCGGGCGCGGAGCCGCCCGCCCGCGCCCCCGCCGATGAAGGCGAGAAGGCTCCGTGCGATGAGGAGGTCGGCCGGCTCATCTGCGAGCAGGCGGCGCAACGTTGCGGCATCGGCATCCGCCGGGGGAACGGGGCCATTTCGCAGGAGGGCGAGATGCTCGGCCTCCGCCGCGGAGAGGCGTAGGCGTTCGGCGAGCGGCGCGGGATCGCGGCTGATCAGGGCGGCCAGGCGGAGCAGGGGTTCGGGCGGCGCGTTGAGGGAAGCGAGCCGATCGAGAGGCGTGAGATCCCGCACTTCGGGGAGGACCGCGCCCAGCGCGCCGAGCTGTCGCATGAGGGCGAGCGCCGGCCGAGGCTCCGGCGCGGCGAGCAGGCGCTTGAGCTCGCTCCACACGCGCTCGGCGGAAAGCCGGCCGAGATCCTGCGAGGCCGCGGCGAGCGCGGCCAGGGTGGCCTCGTCCGGCGCAGTTCGCGCATAGATCGCGAAGAAGCGGAAGAAGCGGAGCGTGCGCAGCCGATCCTCCGCGAGGCGGAGCGCGGCCGGGCCCACGAACCGGACCCGCCCGGCAATCAGGTCCGGGATGCCGCCGAAATAATCGTGGACCCAGCCTTCACGGGTGAGGGAAAGGGCATTGAGGGTGAAGTCCCGCCGGGAGGCATCGGCCTGCCAGCTCGTTGTGAAGGCGACCCTGGCATGGCGGCCGTCGGTCTCCACGTCGGCTCGGAGCGTCGTGATCTCGAAGCTGCGGCCATGGGCGAGCGCGGTAACGGTGCCGTGCGCGATCCCTGTCGGCAGCGCGCGCAAGCCTGCCCGACCCAGCGCCGCCATCACCACTTCGGGCGGACTCGGGGTGGCGAGGTCGACATCGCTGACCGGGCGGGCGAGCAGCGTATCGCGGACGACGCCGCCGACCAGGCGGGCGTCCGGCAGCACGGCAAGAACGGCGGCGAGAGCGGGCTCGGTGAGGAATCGCGGCTTGGCGATCCTGAGCGCCGGCATCGGGTCGGGGGGCAGGGGCAGTCTCCTGGAAATGGCGGGCGCGAAGCGTGCCGAGAGCCGGGGCGGTGGCGGCGCCGTGCGGCCTGACTACCACAGAGAGGCACCGGCCGCGCCCGCCCGGCACCATGGCGGATGGACAGACACACCTTCCTGACCACATGAATCAGTCGGATTTCTGTCCGTGAGGCGTGACGGGGTCGCGATGGTCGATCAGGAAACATTTCGGGAAGCGATGGCACGGCTTGGGGCCGCAGTGAACGTGATTACCACCGCTGGTCCGGGTGGGCGCGGCGGTTGCACGGCCTCGGCCGTTTGCAGCGTGACGGACGACCCGCCGACCCTGCTCGTTTGCCTCAACCGGGCGCGGGATATGCATGGACTCGTCAAGGCGAACGGCGTGCTCTGCGTCAACACGCTCGCGGCCAGCCAGGAAGGGATTTCCACCACCTTTACCGGCTTTACGGGCCTCAAGGTGGATGAGCGGTTCACGGACGGGCGCTGGCGCGCGCTCGAGACAGGAGCCCCCGTGCTCGAAGGGGCGGTGGTGAGCTTCGATTGCGCGGTTTCGCAGGTGACGGAGATCGGCACGCACGGCGTCTTTTTCTGCGAGGTCGCGGCGATCGCCCTCGGCTCGAAGCAAGAGGAGGCGCTGATCTATTTCCGCCGCCGGTATCACCGCACGACCGCGACGGTTGTAGTGAGCGAGGCTTGAGATGCGGTCTGCCTTCACAGGCAGCGGCCCGCTTGCTAAGAGCCCATCGACTGCCCACCAGGGCGCCGGGTGGGGCGCATAGCTCAGTTGGTAGAGCAGCTGACTCTTAATCAGCGGGTCCAAGGTTCGAGTCCTTGTGCGCCCACCACGATTTCAAAGACTTAGACGCCAAATCATAAAATTCCCGGAATGATTTTTTATTCGTCCCCGCATAATCCCCGCAAGTGGGATCAAGGCGTCCCCGCCACTCGTCCTTGTGACTGCCAGCCTCCGGAGACGGTAATTAGATACCGCCTCGCGGCGTATAGAGCCGTGAGGAGGCTATGCGATGAAATTGAGGACCTTTGCCCTGGCCGGCGCGCTGCTGGCCGTCCCTGTAGCCGACGTACGGGCTCAAGAGCCGGCGCTGCCGCCATGGCTCCCGCCGCAGATTGCGGCCGCCGTCGAGGCGTCTCCTGCCTACCTGCCGCCCGGCATCCGAGGCTGCCTGCTCCGGATCAGCCAAGCGACCGTACGCGGCGAGCGGAGCGACACGGATGCCTTGTCAGAGTGCGGCGTCGGCTATGGCGATCTCAATGCGGCCCGAGCCGTGGCCTACATGGCGGAGCGGCAGGCCACCACCGGGTACGTCATCACGCCATGGACGGATGCCCACTGCCAATCGTCCCTCGGCGGCATGACCTGCTCGGACCATGGCGTGACGATGCGGTTCTCGGACTAAGCCGGCCTCTGAGGCCCTTCTTCGCGGGCTTGATAGCCCAGAGATCAGGCCCAGTCGGCGAAGGCTTCGACGATCTCCAGCGCGTGGCGATCAACCGGGTAGCCCCGGCCGTAGGCGCACTGCACTGCGACCGCGGCCGCGAGCACGAACTCGTCGTCATTGGCGATCGCGCCGGCCTCGACTTCCTGCGCCATCTTCCACTGGCGGTGCGTTACCGGAACCATGGCGACCTCCTCTTCTGTGCCGAGAGCGTACCCCGGACAGTCCCGCGTGGAAGCGATAATAACGCGGAGCGCCTAGTCTACAGGTTCAAAGCAGTGATCGGATCATTCGCCCAGCCGCCACATGCGGCAGAAGAGCGCCCTGGCAACCCTGCCGAACGTGGCATCATCGACATTGCCTCTGGCGCATGCCTCCGCGCAGAAAGCCGTCTGCGCAACGCTTGCCCCATAGGTGTTGAGTGGGATCGCTATCGGATCGCGTTCGTCTCGCAGGCTATGGGCAATGATGTCGATCACCGCGCTCGTGACCTGCCGGAGACAAGGCGAGGTTGTCTCCGGATCGAGCATGAAAGCTTCGCAGAGGCCGAGCAGAAGCTCGGCATCCGGACGGCTGAAAGCGACATCCTTCG